>Ga0334888_1000729_pt1 | contig 49065 bp, 45 predicted proteins | sample GraSluR1_MG_FD_207227 | JGI IMG/M metagenome (GOLD analysis project Ga0334888, IMG submission 207227) | Sludge microbial communities from methane-producing bioreactor in Wageningen University, Netherlands - Granular Sludge_3_08-R1 | ecosystem: Engineered > Bioreactor > Anaerobic > Unclassified ...
TTAAGGATGTTTTATACCTGTTTAGCTTTTTGTTCTGCAAAAGGCTTGTTTGCTGTGCTCTTTTTCTCTCTTTGCTTTTAGATCATTTCCGAAGATTCATCTTGACAATTCTTAGCTGGACTTATTCGCTTTTGTTGTTTAGTTCAGTTAGAATTCTTTGCTTTGACGTCTCAACTTCATATTTGACTTGTTCTATGTCAATCGTGAGATACTCTCCATCGCGATAAACAATCTCCCCATCGATCATGGTCAAGACTACATCGGTCCCTGCAGCAGAATAAATCAGATTGTTCAAAATATTGTGGGTTGGTTGCCAGTAGGGATTCGACATGTCAACAACGATTAAATCAGCTCGGTATCCAGGAGCGATGATCCCGCAATCGGTTCTACGTTGTGCCAGATACCCATTGCTAATTGCCAATTGAAGTACCTCCCAAGGTTTAACCTGGGTAGGATCTCCCGACCGATATTTTTGCAATAAAGAAAATATTTTTATTTCTTCTAACATATTCAAATTATTGTTGCTGGCAACACTGTCAGTTCCAATAGCGATATTGATGCCTGCTCTTTTCAGTCTTGCATAATCAAAGAGTCCGCTGGCTAATTTCAAATTGCTTTTCGGACACGTTACCACTGATACATTCTTTTCGCTGAGAATCTCAAGATCTCCATCTTCTAGCCAAATACCATGTGCAGCTACAGTCGGAACATCAAAAACACCTAAGCGATCAAAGTATTGTGTCGGAGTTAGACCTTTTCTTCGAGTCTTACAACCCTCTACTTCTTCTTTGGTTTCGGAAAGATGAACATGAATCCCCGTCTTCAAATCTTTGGCTAGGTTCGCTGCCCCCCAAACCGCTTTTTCATCGGTTGTATACTCTGCATGAATACCAACATCGATTTGGATTAAGCCGTCGCCAGCACCATGATAATTAAGGAACGCTTTGCGACTATCGGAACACGCTGGGCAGCGATTGAAGTCCCCACCAAACGTACCAACAATGGTATGGGATAAATTCGCTTTCATGCCGGCTGAAACAAAAGCAGCCGACATTTTGGGAATAAAATAATACATATCGGTGGTTGAAACGATTCCAAAACGAACCATTTCCGCAATACCGAGTAAGGTCGCATAATACACATCATTGGGTTGCAATCGTGCTTCAAAAGGAAAGATACAGTCATTCAGCCATTTGCTCAAAACCATGTTCTCTCCGTAGCCACGCATCAATGTCATAGGAGTATGACTATGGCTGTTGACAAATCCCGGCATGAGCAGCTTCCCTTGCCCCTCATAAACAGCTCCTTGATACCCTTCTGGTATTTCGTTTCCAACCGATTGAATGGTTTTGCCCTCGATTAGGACATTTTGATTAGGAATAATCGTTCCATTTTTATCTAGGAATGATATATTTCGAAACAGCAAGGTGATCCCCCCATTCCTTTTGTAGTACTTCTTGACCTCTCTTTAGATTCCTCACCGTTTTCATTTCTTCCTTCTCGGTAAAAACAGCATGACGGCAAACAGGCTCCCCACTGCCAAATATGCACCAGCGATCACAGGATCTCCCCCAATGACAAGATTATATCCTCCATAAATCAATAAGATGGCGGCAGCCATCATCATCATGATTCCACCCTTACTCATCGTAGTTCCCTCCTTTAATTATGATTTTCTTCAAACAATTTACCGGGATTGAGAATTCCCTTTGGATCAAAAACCTTACGGATTCCTTGCATCAACCGGATATTTTCGCTACCAACGATTTGAGAAAGATAACTGATCTTATCATATCCAATCCCGTGTTCTCCGGAAACCTGTCCTAACAAGGCTTGGGCTTTATCGTATAAATCCTTCATGACTTGATTTTTCCCTAACATCCAGGCATCCTCCGATAGTTGGTTTCTCAACACATAGATATGAAGATTTCCATCTCCTGCATGTCCGAATCCGCGAATCGGTAAATGATAAGCCTCTTCCAAAGAATGAGCAAAACTCATAAAAGAAGCCACTTGATTTCGGGGTACTACTACATCACATTCATCGATTTCATCAGCTGAGGCTTTAATGGCTTCTAAAAAGGCTCCGCGCGCTGTCCATAATCCGTCTTTTCTCTCCTGAGTATCGGCTAAGAAAACATCACTGGCTCCTGCCGATAAACATACTTCTGCAGCTTCTGAGAACGTCTTCTCCATGATTTCACGATCATTACCATCGAAGCTTAGGAGCAAGTAGGCCGGTGATTTTGAATCGGGAAAGCTTTTGCCAAGATATTTCTCGGTATCCTGCAGGGTTTCCCTCTCTAAAAATTCAACAGCCACCGGTTGCAAGCCAGAATGTAAGATTTGCGGTACGGCTTCAATTGCTGTTTGTAACGAAGTAAATGGAACCAATAAGCTTATCGATTCTTTGGGTTTGGGAAGTAGCCTTAATACTGCTTTGGTAATGACGGCTAATGTTCCTTCTGAACCGACAATTAAATCTTTTAAAGCGTATCCGGAGGAGTTCTTGACGATTTTTCCTCCTAATTGTAAGATCTGCCCGGTTGCAGTAACAACTTCGAGCCCCCGTACATAATCTCTGGTAACACCATATTTGACTGCTCGCATCCCTCCTGCGTTCGTAGAGATGTTTCCACCGATGCTCGCTGTTTTCTCCCCCGGATCCGGAGGATAAAACAGACCTTGAGCCTCAACAAATTGAGTTACTTCCATAAGTAACACTCCCGGCTCTACAGTAAGAGTCATGTTTTCTCGATCGAGTTCTAAAATACGATTCATCTTTTGCATATCCAACAAAATTCCACCATAGAGAGGTACACAACCTCCAACAAGCCCTGTTCCTTGCCCGCGAACTGTGACAGGAATCTTATGGTGATTTGCAAATTTCATGATTTGACTTACTTCTTCGGTCGAGATTGGTTGAACGACCAACTCAGGAGCAGAACTTTTAGTAGATAACTCATCGTGGCCAAATTCATCGGGAATATTGGGTCCCATATGAACTCTGGGAGTATCTATAAAACCAAGAATGGCTCGATGATGCTCTTGATTCAATTTTGTAAAGGTCTTCATCTTCATCTCTCCTTATTGAATGATTGAAGCAAAGAACTGACCCGAGGAACGATTTCGTAACAATCTCCTACAAATCCCAGATCTGCTATATTGAAAATCGGTGCGTCTGGATCTGAATTGATGGCTACAATGTAATCTGCTCCTTGGATTCCAGCCGAAAACTGCACAGCACCGGAAACACCGATTGTGACTAGCAATTTTGGTTGAATACTTCGTCCGGATAACCCAATTTGAAATCGGCTGTCAGCCCACCCCGCTTCAATTAGAGGGCGACTATACGCAACTACCGCAGATAAGCTTTGGGCAAGATCCTGAATCATTCTTAAGTCTTCCGGTCGCTTAATTCCTCGTCCAACTGCAATAACGATATCCGCTTCACTAAGATCTTGAGCGGGTGGTTTCAACGTAGATTCAAGAACTTTAATTCTGGAGTTTTGTAAAACGTACTCAAGTGAACGGTGTTTAATTTTTGGTAAGCAACAATTGACAACTTTCTTGCTGTTCATAACATGGGGTCGCACCGTGGCCATTTGCGGTCTCCCCATTGGAGTTTTAATTTGAGCCATAATGTTCCCACCAAAAGCGGGCCGTGTTTGGATTAATGCTCCATTTCCCCTCAACTCCAAGCCGGTACAATCTGCTGTCAATCCTGTTTTAGAAGCAATCGCAACACGTGGAGCTAACGATCTACCCAAAGGGGTTGCTCCTATTAAGAGTACGTTAGGATGATACTCCTCAATGAAATCTATGATTGCTGCTGTATAAGGCTCGATACGGAAGTACTTAAGGACTGGAGAATCATAAATCACAACCTCATCAAGGGGATATTCAGAGAACTCCTCTTTATGCTTTTCTAAGGAAGCGCCAACCAAGATTCCAATTACTTTCTGCTGAAAGGGTTCCGCCATTTCTCGGGCCTTACACACCAATTCCCAACTCATAGGGTGGATCTTTTCATGTTGCCATTCTAAAAAAACAGCAATATCCTTGGTTTGAGTTTGATGAAACGTATTTACGGGAATATCTTCCTCAAACGAAAAGAGATCCGGACCAAATTTAAGGCATAATTTACAAATCCTGCATTGATCATTGATGCTGAGATACCCTTCAGAATCCGCTGTAATTGCTTGAAACGGACAGGAATCAACGTAGAATTGCGCATGCTCAACTTTACTCTTTTTAACAGTAATTCTACTCATAAGTGAAACCTTCATCATTTTCTACGAGCTTTAGTCTTTGAAGTTGCCGGACAAACTCGAAACTGATCTCAGTAGAAGTTCCCCTAAAAATCTTTTGTTCTTCCTTTTTCGGAGGAGGGAAAATTCGTTCAACTTGTGTAGCTGAACCGTCCAATCCAAAAAAAGCCTTTTCATTTTTCTTCGGCAACAAATCAGAGAGATTCCAGTATGTGACCTCCCTGTTTTGTGATGCCTTTCGAAGCAAATAGGAAGGTAACCTTGGAACACAAGAGTCCTTCTCGATTGTAAGCAAACACGGCATTTGGATTTCACAAATTTGTATAAACTCTCCGTAATCTGCTTCTACACGGAAACAATCATTCATCGGAACAATGTCTCGAACCTGACTTATATGAGGAATCTTTAGCCATTCTGCTACAGCAGGTCCGACTTGAGCCGTGTCACCATCGGTTGTTTGTTTTCCACAAAGAATTACATCGTAAGAACCCATTTTTTTGATGCCTTGAGCTAGGGTATATGATGTTGCCAAAACATCTGCTCCGGCAAAAGCACGATCTGATAAAAGATACCCTTCGTCCGCGCCCATGGACATGGCCTCCTTTAAAACCGCTACCGCTTGTGAAGGCCCCATGCTCAAAACTCGAACGCGTCCTCCTACCTGCTCCTTGAGCCGGAGTCCCCATTCTAAAGCATATAAATCAAAGGGATTCATTTTTGTTCGTGTTCCCTCTCTTTTCAAAACCCCCGTTTTCTCATCGACTTCGACGTTTGTTGTATCGGGAACCTGTTTCAAACATACAATGATTTCCATTTCTTCACCCCGTTTGTTAGTATTTATTTCTTCGATATATCTTTCGCATCTACCTGCAAAAAAGAATCGATGATTCTTGCGTTTCATCGATTCTTTCTATGCTTTTTTAAGGAAGTAACAAACTCACCAAACTCATCATAAATAAAAAGGCTCCTGCCATTAGAAAAAGATAAGCCCACTTTTTTTCGGCCCCGTGTTCTTTATGGCGACTTCGTACAATGAGAATGATTGCTGTTGACAAAAATAAAAAAGCCAAAACATTACTGACTTCAAACCTCATAAAACCCCTCGATTCCGCACACTAATTTCTCTGCGACCAATCGCAACTCTGTTCTAAAAGCAGAACGACTGCTTCTAAATATTGTTGATCAATTTCCTGAAAACGGTCTAATAGAGGGCTATCGATATCTAAAACGCCAACCACACGATGATCCACGACAATGGGGATTACGATTTCGGAATTGGAAGCGCTATCGCAAGCGATGTGGCCCGGAAAATCATGAACATTTTTGATGCGCTGGGTTTCTTTGCTAGCTGCTGCTGTTCCGCAAACGCCTCGACCAATCGGTATTCTTATACAAGCAGGTTTACCTTGAAAGGGGCCCAAAACTAATTCTTTGTGATCTACTAGGTAGAACCCTGCCCAATTCAAATCCTCCAACCCATGAAATAAGAGAGCCGCCACGTTTGCCAAATTGGCAATACGATTTCTTTCTCCTTCGATCATGGATTTACATTGCTCTACGAGAAGTTGATACCTCGCTTCTGTATCTTTAGGACATTGTATATTTGATTCAAAGCTCATCATTAAACCTCCATCATGATCCGTTTCTATTAGTATTATTATATCACAAAACAACTCCTTCTTGCAACAGAAAGGGTTTTTCCAAGAGAGGTCGAAATGGTCAATAATTCATTTTTGGAGGTGCTCTTTCATGAATCCGCGAGAAATCAATTTATCGGAACGCTGTTGGCTTCCAGGTTCCTCATCCAAAAAAACCGTGGAAGGGTTGAAAGCGGCTGTTAGTTCCGATAACGCCGTTGTCACCTATACTTTGCTAAACATCCTGGAAAGAGGGGGTAACGCCATCGATGCAGGGATTGCGGGCTGCCTGCTACAGGGGGTTTTAGAGCCTTATATGACCAATCATGCAGGAACTGTCACCGCGCTCTATTACGATGCCGAAAGTAAGGCCGTTTATCAACTCGATAGTACTTCAACCTATCCTACAGGTCTTCCCCTTCATAGACCTATGCCTCCAAGATCTGCTTCTGCGGGCTGGGCTTCAACCCCCATGGCTTCCTCGATTCCGGGATTTGCTCCCGGAATTAAAGCGTTACACGAACGTTTTGGTAGTTTATCATGGCCAGAACTCACTGAAGAGGCAATTTGGTGGGCTGACAATGGAAATCATGTGTCCGAATATGAACGGGAAGCTACGATGGACATGCATGCCTTATTCACCTATTATCCTGAAACAAGGGCCTACTTTAAACCAAACGGTCGATTGGTCCAAATTGGTGAACGCTTCCCAAAACCAGGGTTAGGAGATACCCTGAGAGGAATTGCAAATGAAGGTCCCGACTACATGATCACGGGCGCCTGGGCTGAAGCCTATGTCAAAAAAGCCAATGAAATGGGATGGAAGATCACCTTAGACCATATGAGAGAAAATCCCCCTCGTTGGGTCGAGCCTTATCGCTTCAAAGTCAAAGAGTATGAACTTTGCTGTTTAGCTTTGCCACAGCAACAAGGCCAACAACAAGCGTTGATTTTAGGAATATTAGAACAATTGAAGATTGATCAATATGAACCCTATTCTGCCGAACATCTTTATTACATGGCACACGCGTTACGTATGGGTAATTTCCATACCGGCTATATGCAAGATACTGTTATTGCAAATCCCGATTACGACTTATTCCGTGATAAAAATTATCATGCCTACTTAGCGCGATTGATTGAAAGTAATAAGCCCAAAGTCGATTTATCAGAGCATATGAAATTATCCATAAAACCATCCCCTAGAGGAAGTCTACCAAGCGCTGCGTTCTCCTCCGATGAACGACCCAAAGCTTCTTGTGGTAGCTGTGAAATCAGTATTGTTGACCAAAACGGAAATTGGCTTCAAATTATGAACACAATTCAAGGTAGCGGTATCCCTGGGGTTGTCGTAGGTGGAGTTCCGATGGGCGGTAGTTCTGCCGGTACCAATGGCTTTGAAGGGATGCAGGTCAAGCTAGTGCCGGGTGCTCGAACTCGTTTGATTATGGGACATACGATAATAATGAAAGACCAAACTCCGATTCTGATGACCGGAAGTCCGGGAAACCCCTCATTCTCTCAAGCCCAAATGCTTACGAATCTATTATTCTATAAAATGGATCCCTTCACAGCTGGTTTTATGCCAAGGATGTATGGGTTCATGGGCGATACGACCATCCTTATCGAAGATCGTATTCAACCGGAGGTGATTGCGGATCTTCGAAAACTGGGTTCGGATTTGCTTGTTACTGAGCCTTGGGATTCACACACTGGCTCATTTCAAACGTGCTTCCGCAACGAGCTGGGAATTCTAGGAACTACGGTAGATCCCAGAAGGTGCGGAGTAGCCGATGGCATAAAGCTATGATCCAAATCACCATCCCCGGGAAACCTACCCTTAATATTCATACTCTAATCCTCGATTTCAATGGTACATTAGCTTGTGACGGTGTTCTTTCTGCTACTGTGAAGGAAAAGTTACTGGCTTTAAAAGATTCTGTTCAGATTATCGTTGCTACCGCCGACACCCATGGAACAGCCAAAACTCAATGTACAGATTTGGGCATTGCTGTTGAAACTTTTCCGTCGGCAGATGCTGCTCCTTTCAAAGTCAAAATCACCCAAAGATTCGCGGGTGGTGTAGCTTGCATCGGCAATGGATTCAACGATGCCCCAATGTGTAAAGTCGCAGAATTATCGGTCGCTATCATCGGTTGTGAGGGATGCTGGACCGGGTTGTTATCCTCTTGCGATATAGCAGTCACCTCCATTGAAGCCGCCCTCGAATTGTTCTTGAAACCGATGCGGATACAGGCCACCCTGCGCACATAAAAAAAAGACAGGTCCTTGTTTAAAAACATCGACCTGTCTTTTTTTATGAAAGTATTGTCAGTTTGGATCTCAGTACTTGAATTTCCTTTTGATATCCTTCTAACTCATTGGGTGTCTCGAGATTAAAAGGTAATCCGGCCAGGGCGGGATGCTGTATGAAACGGACAATTGCCTCTAAGCCAATGCTTCCTTCACCCAAAGCAGCATGTCGATCTTTATGACTTTCAAACGGATTCATGTTATCATTGACATGTACCCCTTTAATCTTATCGAGCCCAACGGTTCGATCTAATTGATGAAAGACATCTTCTAACTTCGTGACAATATCGTATCCGGCTGCATGAAGATGGCAGGTGTCGATGCAGATTCCTAATCGTTCAGAATGATGAACCCCTTGGATGATATCTTTGAGTTCTTCAAACGATGAACCAATTTCCGAACCTTTTCCGGTCATTCCCTCTAATAATACCCAAGGTCCTTGAGGTCCCGTCAACACTGTATTCAACGCCTTAACAATAAACTCAGTTCCTCTTTCCACACCCACTCCCACATGGCTCCCCGGATGAAATAGATATCTAGCATTTTCGATTTGCTTAACCCTTTCGTAATCGTCTTGAAGAATACTTAAAGCAAATGTTCGAACCTCTTCTTTATCGGAAGCTAAATTCATTGTATAGGGTGCATGGGCTAAAATTGGTCCAAACTCATGTTCTTGTACGATTGCATGATACGCAGACAGATCTTGTTGATCCATTGCTTTGGCTGCCCCACCCCGAGGATTACGTGTGAAAAATTGAAACGTATTCGCTCCGATGGATACAGCAGTCTTGGCAACCTCTTCAAATCCTTTAGCGATCGATAAGTGGCAGCCGATATAAAACTTACTCAATATTTTTCTCCTTATCTTCGGAACTAGTATCCTTAGGAAGACCCCAGAACATATATCCACCTTTTACTCTAGCCCACCGAGTGATTTTTAAGTTTTTAGGGATTAGAGAAGCGAAGGTCTCTAAATCCAATTTGTATTCTTTGCAAAGAACTAATTCCTCTTCTTTTTTATCACCATGCGGTCCCATGCAAATCCTCTTTTCCAGAGAGAACAAATGGCAGGCTTGACAATTATCTTTGTACGGAACCATAACTTTTTTGGTTTTCGAAAAGTTAAACAAGCATATCCCTCCCGAATCTCTCGAGCTCTTGTTCCTGTAATAGAAACATAGTATTATTTCTTCGATGCCTACAACAAAATCCCTTTATTTGTAAACGTTGCACTCCAGATTTCTTGAGTTCATCTAAATAAACGAAAGGATTTCGACAGGGATTCAGCAAAATAAGAAGAATCCTTGTAAAGGAGGCGATTCTTATACCTGAATTACCTGAAGTTGAAACCTTGCGTCGTAGCTTACTTGCCTACTTACCTTCCCCTCTCGTTCAGAATGTTGAAGTCCTACACCAAAGCGTCATTAAGCCTTCCAATGAAATTGATTTTAAAAGAAACCTCATAGGTAAACAAATAACAGAGGCAAAACGACGCGGAAAATACTTAGTACTGGTATTAACCCCTAAAGGCTCATTGGTAATCCATCTCCGCATGACGGGTCAATTCTTTTATCGACATCCTCAAGAACAAGCTCTGCCTAAAATCGCTCATACTCATCTGATAATTAACTTTGTCGATGGTAGCGCTTTTCATTACGCCGATGTTCGTCGTTTTGGCCGAATCTGTTACCACGATTCCGAGATTTCAGATCCCGGTTACTGTGCATTAGGTCCAGAACCTTTCGATCCGACTTTCACAGTAGACTATTTGAAAAGCTTAGGAGGTCGAAAAGCCCCTATTAAGAGCCTACTTTTACAGCAAAACCTGATAGCTGGTTTAGGAAATATTTACGCCGACGAGGCTCTCTTTCGAGCTCGTATTCATCCTCTCCGTTCTGCTAATACCCTTTATGACCACGAGTGGAATGCATTACATCATGGTATATGTAGCGTCATTCACGAAGCGGTAGAATCTCGTGGCAGCAGTTTGAGAGATTATCTCGATGCAAATCGTGAAAGAGGGTCGTATCAAGATCAATGGTCCGTGTATCAGCAAACAGGAAAACCTTGTGTTCATTGCGGAACGCTGATTGAGCGTATAAAAGTAGCAGGAAGATCAAGCCATTATTGTCCTTCTTGTCAAACTATAAAGAACGCTGCACAACCAAGAATCATCGGTATTACAGGTGGTATCGCCAGTGGAAAATCTACGGTCGTCTCTTACCTGCAAGATTTGGGTGCAACGATTGTTGATGCCGATGAAATCTCTCGTTCTCTTACAGTCAAAAACGGTCCCGCTGTATCGATAATTCTCCAAACATTTGGAGAAGAATTTGCTTCCTCTCCTGGAGTTCTTAATCGCAAAAAACTCGGTGAATTGGTTTTTTCCGATGCTACTGCTCGCCAAAAACTGAATTCTATTTTGCATCCGCTCATCCTCAATGAAATGCAGAAAGAGATAGATGCTTATCATGCAACCACCACTTCAATTCCTCTATTCTTGGATATTCCTCTTTTGTTCGAGGCAGGGTTAGAGTCTTTTTGCGATCAAATTTGGTTAGTCTATATCGATCCATCAACACAATTGCAAAGATTAAAAGTACGTGATTCGTTAACCGAGGAGCAAGCCTTAAAACGAATCCACGCTCAAATGCCCATGGAGGAAAAACGTTCCAAAAGCAACCACATCATCGACAATAGTGGAAGCCTTGATGACACAAAGAAACAAATTGAACATCTATGGGAAATCTATGGATTCCCAAGCAAAGAAAAGGAGTGATTCTATGAACCCCTTAAGCGAAAAACTAACCAATATTCTAAAGTACAACTTGCCAAAAAACTACACCGGGATCTCCTATGCAATCATGGTCAAAGGAGAATTGATTGCTGCAGGAACTGCCGGTAGCAGTGGTGGAAAAGAAAAGAAGCCCCTGAAATTGACCGATACTTTTAATGTGGCTTCGGTTTCAAAAATCTTTTGTTCTTTGGCAGTCATGAAATTGGTCGAACAAGGAAAAGTGACGCTCGATACCCCGGTAGTTGAATATTTACCTCGCCTCGAGATGCCCGATCCACGGTATCGACTGATTACTTTGCGCCATTGCTTAAGCCATACCAGCGGCTTACCCGGTACTCAATGGAAAGGCTTTTCTGTTACCGATACTGCGGGCAGTGACTATTATGACGATGTCTACGATTATTTGTCAGTACAATATTTAAAAGCGACACCCGGGGAATATGCAGTCTATTGTAACGACGGCTTCACTGTTGCCGAAATGGTTATAGCGGAAGTTAGCCACATGAGTTTCTCTGCCTTCTGTTCTCAATATATTATGAATCCCTTGGACATGCAAACAACGCGTCTTTCCGACCAACTTAATGGAGAAATCACTGTTGTTCGCGAAAAGGAAAAACCTGCTGAATTATTACTGATCCAAGGCGCTGCCGGTTTCACAACATCCATGGTTGACTTGTGCAAACTTGGGCAAATGGTCCTTTCACCGGAACCTTACTTCGATTCACAATCGCTCCAAGAGATGGCCAAACCTCATGGTAAGACCTTTTTGATTGAAGACGACCGAACCCCCTCCTATGGTTTAGGATGGGACAATGTGGCCTTCAAAGATGCAGAGTATGATTTGGGTGAGGGCGTTCTACTTAAAGGTGGAAACAGTTTCCAATTTACCACTCAGTTTTTAGTCATCCCAAAACACGAAGCGGTTTTAGCGATTTCAGAAACGCATGACTGTAAATTGGATGTCAACGAAACCATCTTACGCTTATTTGCAACCGCGATGTTGGACCGCGGAATCAACCTTTATACCAAACAAACTGTGATTCCTCAAGAAATCATGAACCGTTTCGGAGGGCGCTATCTAACCCCTAGTGGAGTACTTCATGTTCACTTCTATGGAACAACCTGCCAGATTAATCGCGAAACTACCCGGGACGAAAGTTACGCCGTTCATAAAAACTTAAAATACAATGGCATTGAATGGAAAGCTTCCGAAGATCAAAGCTTCTATTTTACGGAACATGAACAGCAAATTTATCTCATCTCTAATCTTAAAGGCCGCAGAATCCCACAAGCTCAAAAAGCCAAAAATTACTCTGCCTATAACGAAATCTGGAAAGCCCGCCTTGAAAAAAAATATATTGTCACCGACACAAATCCCTATGATTTAGTGATTCGAGAAATTATGACCGGCTTCTGCTTAAAATCATTACCAGGTCATACGGGTATTCTTATTGCTTCCTTCTCCGGAAGAAACGATGGCGATATTTATGGAGTTTTCGAAGCTCCCTTTTTAGCTTTAACCGATGATGTTGGCAAGGGTTTTTTGAATACTCCGGCCAATCCCAGTCGTGACATGATTTCTCCCCATTTTTATATAAAAGAAGGCATTGAGTATTGTAAAGTTGCTTCGTATTTATACCGTGATGTTTCGAGCTTACCCGTTTATCAAGGACAAACTTTCCACCAAGGGAAAACCAATCGAGTTTATCGAATACAAGATGAACTACAAACTTTGCCTGAAATCCCCAATGGGCGTCGACTTATGATCATGAACAAAGATATGACTGTCGTCTACGACTCCCTCTTCAATGATCTCTACACGCCATTAAAAGAAGGATTTATCAGTTTTATTTAGCGTGCGTTTGTTAAAGATTTTTCATAAATTTTTCACACAATGATGATGAATCCCTTGAGATCGAGGTTTATAATAGTCTTAGAATTCAAGAAATGTAATAGGAGGCTGTAAAATGGATCTCGATGAAACCATGCAACCCGAAATTGAATCCCCCGTTGAAAAAAAGATACAGGCTGACAGCCTTGCGCCCAAGTTGAAAAAACAATTAGCCTTGCTGATCTCCCTCTCGATTTTAACGACTGGGGCTCTGGGATTTGGAACAGGATACTATCTTTCTGATCGCCAACATGATCTCAAATTACCCAATTTAACCCTAGTAGAATCTCTTCAGAATGATCGAAATAGCATCATAGGAACAACAAACTTCCTTGAACAAGAAGGGTTAACCACACCATTAAGTATTAGTCAAATTAGTGCTTTGACCGCTGATTCGGTAGTAGAAATCCAAACCGAACGCACTCTCAATGATTGGAGAATCGGTCAATATACAACAACCGGAGCTGGTAGTGGTGTTATCATTTCCGCCGATGGCTATATAATCACCAATCAGCACGTCATCGATGGTGCGAACACCATCATCGTAGGCTTGAGAAATGGAGAAAGTTACCCGGCAGTTTTAATCGGAAGTGATCATAAAACCGATATTGCACTGCTGAAAATTGAAGAGACTGAGTTAACACCGGCTGTTTTCGGCGACTCCTCAAAAATGGTCGTTGGCGAAACAGCAGTCGTCATTGGAAATCCTTTAGGACAACTGGGTGGAACGGTCACCGACGGCATCATCAGCGCTTTGGACCGTGAAATTGCATTCGACGGTAAAACGATGAATCTTTTACAAACCAATGCTGCAATTAACCCAGGGAACTCCGGTGGTGGAATTTTTAATGCCTATGGAGAATTGATAGGCGTCGTTGTAGCAAAATCCTCTGGGAGCGATGTCGAGGGTCTGGGTTTTGCAATACCAATCAATGATGTAAAGGATATTTTAGAAGATTTGATGACCTATGGTTATGTCGAAGGCAGAATCGACCTCAAAATGACCTTACAAGATGTTACGGGTGTTTATAGTTACTTCTATGGTTACTCACAAGGGGTCTATATTGCATCCGTTGAAGAAGGTTCTAATGCCGCTAGAACCGGTTTCAAAGTGGGTGATTATATCACTGCAATCGACGGAACCGCAATCTCATCTGTTTCACAAGTCAATGCACTCATTGATCAATATCAAGTGGGTGATACAGTCAAAATCAAAATTCTCAGAAACAATCGCAGTTATACCGGCAACTTGATCTTAGAGGGATACAGCGGTGAATAGGAAAAGAGAGGCTTCCAAAAAACGGAAGTCTCTCTTTTTTGCATGTTAAATTAGGGATTAAGATGCCGAATAAAGTATTCAATCAATCTTCTCCGATAATACGGATGATCATGAAGGTCATGATGCCGATTGGGAATGATTAGTAAATCAAAGTCTTTATCGGCATTGATCAAAGCGTTGACAATACGTATCGTATTTGCAGGATGAACATTATCATCTAAATCCCCATGGATCAGTAACAGATGTCCTTGCAAATTCTCTGCTAAAAACTCTGCATTTTGCGCTTTCCAGAGTTCTTTACGAAAGGGTTCCATGAACAATTCGGACCAACTTGCACTATAGATTTCTTGAGCATGATTTCCCGCGGTCGAAACTCCCACTTTATAAAGATGGGGTTTTTTAACCATGAATTGATAGGTTGCAAACCCTCCACCACTATGCCCCCAAACTCCAACACGGTCTACATCCATGGCTGGGTATTGTAGTTTGAGTTGTTGGTAGGCAGCCTCATGATCATCAATCCCCGCACATGCACCCATGTTGTTATAGCAGTGATCATGGAATGCTTTCCCTCTTAAGGGTGTTCCTCTTCCATCGATAATAATAGCAATAAAGCCAAGATTTGCCAAGGTTTGTGTGTACCCTGCATGGCGTGATAAAGATTCCATAAACGTTTGGGGTGCTAACATTTTTTGATTGCCCCCGTAGCAATACTCCACAACAGGGTAGGATTTTTCGGCGTCAAAATTCGGTGGGAAGAACAACATACCATGAATATCAGTGGTCCCATCGGCTGCTTTTACACAGAACGGTGTGGGTTCAACATAACCTGCATCTCGAAGGCGAGAAGCATCGGAGCGGCTGATAACCCGTACTACCTGATTGGAAATCGTATATAAAGTCACTACGGGCTCCCTATGATACGAAGTCCAAATATCCAAGTAATATTCTGCGTTAGGACTGAAATGTGTTTCATGATCTCCCGGTTCAGCACGTAAGCATTCAATGGTCCCAGTGGTTAAGTTTAAGCAATAGGGATACTTTTGATACGGCGTTTCTCCTAGACCGCAATTGCTGGCTGAAAAATAAAGCAATTTCTGTTCAGAATCTATATGAAGGATTTGCCGAATCGTATAGCCATCGGTCAATTGTTTGCAAGATCCATCCTGCAGACAATATTGATAAAGATCAAACCAACCATGGCGCTCACTAAGCCAAAAGAGGCTGTCCAACTTTTCGGATAGATAATATTTTCTTTTTACAAAGTCAGAAGAATTCGCACTTGCATTTTGCATTTTGTAATGATCCAAAAAGATGAAGGTTGGTGATATTTCAGTAAACAAAAGCTTCGTTGTTTGATCTTCATGGTTCATTACATAAACGTTGCTCAACGTGTTTTGACGATTCTTAATTTGAAAAATTGTATAGTTCCCTTCAATAGAATCTCCGAAACTTCCGGGAATGGTTCCAGAAAAGGCAAAGCTTCCTAACCCAAAGGATTGGCAGCGATCTTCTTGTAGATCAATCCGAAAATATTCCACCATTGGTAAATGCGCATCTCCCGGTAAAGGATAATGATACGTATGAACAACCGGACGTACCGCTTCATCTCCTTGGGGAACGCTTTGCACCAAAGTATAGGTTTCAACCTTTCTTAAATCCATCTTGTAGGTAAACACAAACCGATTGTCTTCACTCCAAAAAGCTCCTAGGGGTAAGGCATTTCCTTTTAACTTCGTGGCAATAACTCCACTGGCATTGGCACATAGAATTCCATAGCCATTTTCAGAAACCCCGTCTTTGGTTAAGGCTTTCTCGACACCGGTTTTCAAATCCAGCAAATACAGATTTCCCTCGGCACCATACACTGCTTTGGTTTTATCGGGAGACAGTACAGCTCCATTGGGCATCGGTTTCATTTGAGGAATCAATTGTTTGCCATCGAAACAATACCGCATAACTGCGGAGTTCCCCGGTGGAGTTGTGAAAAGCAAATGTCCTTCCTCGTTCAAAGTTTCGAAAACAATGGGTAATTGATTTGCTGACACTTCAGTATTTTTCTCTTTGCTCAAAAGTTTTGCCAGTTCCTCTTGATCAAAGGCTTCTTGTTCTTCCCCGCTTTTAATGTCATGAATCAAATAGGTTGATTTTTTTCCTTCTGTCAAGAAAGATTCTTTCACATAGACAAATCTCTGTTCATCGAGAAACCACGGGCGGAAATTACCGTTGAGTACCATCGCTTCTGCCTTTTCGGGCATCAGTTGAAATGCTTTCTCTAAATTCACTCGTTCCATTGTGTCACTCCTCTTCTTTTCTTACGAATCTATTTTTAGATCAAATCCCCACCAATATAAGTTTGTAATACCTTCGTATCTTGGATCTCTCCTGCATCGACTGCAAAAATATTGCGATCTACCAAAATGAAGTCTGCCAGCATGCCTTTCATTAAACGACCTTTTTCCCGTTCTTGGAAGCAAGCAAATGCCGAACCAAAAGTATACATTCTAAGAGCTTGCTCCACGGTTAGTTTCTGCTCGGGCAACCATCCTCCTGCAGGAAATCCTTTGACATCTTGTCGGGTCACCGCACAACCAATTCCAATAAAGGGGTTAAAGGGCTCAACCGGAGCATCGGAACCTCCCGCTAAAATCACGCCTAAATCACTCAAGGTTTTCCAGGCATAGGATGACTTCATTCTGTCTTTCCCAATACGCTTCTCAACAATATGCAAATCTGTTCCCACGAATCCAGGTTGGGCATCGATGACCACTCCCAAGCGTTGAATCTGCAATAATTGGGCGGGGGTCGTTAGCTGCGCATGGATAATCCGAGGCCGAGCATCCCGTTTGGGGGTGGCTCGCAACGCACTTTCAAAAGCGTTGAGCATTCCTTGAATTGCAGCATCTCCAATGGCATGTCCACTCATCTGGTAGCCTAAAACATGAGCTAAGCTCAAAATCGAATTCTTCTCTTCTTGTGTCAAGGTTTCCAATCCTATTGTCGATGCATCATCGGCGTAGGGTGTTAGCATATGAGCAGTTCTACCGCCGAGCGAACCGTCACACATCAATTTTACGGGACCTAAACTCATGCGATCGGTATCCTGAAATCCATACTCGTTTTGTTTCCAATGATGGAATTGCAGCAATCCTTCAACACTACCGAATAACAACTGATGATTGATTCGTAACCCAGTAGGGGTCTCCGCAATCCAATCTTGATACGCTCCTAAGGTTTTTTCCCATCCTTCATTCCCGGTATTTCCAACATCATTGGATTGCACACTGGTCAGTCCCGAAGCGATAGCCGCCCGGGATGCGTTCTTGATATAGCGATACACATCGGCACGTGTTTCCTTAGGATAATGAGAAGTTGCTAATCGCATGGCTCCTTCTCTTAAAATACCTAAAGGTTCCCCCTCATCATCGAGGTCTACTTGCCCGTTGCTTGCAAATTGATAATTCTTTCCAATTCCAGCCATTCTTAATAAAACCGAGTTTACTACGGCAATATGACCGCAAGCTCGCACGATCGCAACCGGTTTGGTCTGAGACACTTGATCTAAATCATAACGAGTGGGCATGGTATGATCATCAAATTGATCTTGCAAAAAGCCTCTCCCTGTGATGATGCTTGCTTCAGGATTTTTATCAGCAAAGTTACGACATTTTGCAATAACCTCCTGTCTTGAAGTGCATTCATTTAAACGAACCCATTCCATCATACGACCTACATTAACGAGATGCATATGGCTGTCATGAAGCCCGGGGAGAACCTTTTTTTGATTTAAATCAATAATCTCTCCTCCCACAAACTGACTTTTCAGAGATTCAGTGCCTCCAATCTCAAGAATCCTTCCGTTCTCTACAACCATTGCCTCTGCAGAAGGTTTTAAGATATCTCCTGTCCAAATATCGCCATTTACAAAAAGAGTTCTTTTATTCATCTTTGTTCCTCCTTCACGTTGTTCATGCAATATTTCTCTTGAAAAGTTAGAATTCCTTCCCTCAAACAGAAGGAAAAGCCTTTCGTTTATAGAAATAGACAATCAATCCCTCAGTTCTTCATTTTAATAGAGAAAGGAATGATTAAAGTGGCTCCTTTGAAACTGGATTACACCAAATACTATCGCTACCATGCTTTAGTAGAGGCCCTGGAGAATTTCTGCTTGGAATTTCCAAAGCTGACCAAGCTGTATTCCTTAGGCAAAAGTTCCGGTGGTCGCGATCTCTGGTGTATTGAGTTGACCAACCAAGAAACCGGTGCTGCAGAATGCAAACCAGGATTCTATCTCGATGGCAACACCCATGCCGGTGAGGTCACAGGCAGTATGGCATGTCTTTATACCATCGATTATCTTCTCAATAACTACGGAGAAGATCAACAAGTGACTTGGTTGCTTAATAACAAATCGTTTTATGTGATTCCGCGTGTATCCCCGGACGGTGCTGAATTTTATTTGACCACCCCCTATACCGTTCGCTCTTCTGATAAAGAATACACGTTCCCCGACTATGCCGATCCCTCCGGGTTATCTGGTGAAGATTTAGATGGTGATGGTAATATTCTGCAAATGCGGGTCCGCGATGATGTGACCGGTACGCTCAAAATCTCTGAAAAAGATCCTCGTCTTATGATTCCTAGAAGCCCCGATGATTTCGGTGGTGAGTATTACCATGTGTTTACTGAGGGTACAATCAAAGGCTACGATGGCTATGAGATCAAAATGGCACCCAACCGCTGGGGACTCGATTTCAATCGTAATTATCCAATCAATTGGAGACCCTCGCATGTCCAGAATGGAGCAGGTCCCAGACCCAATTCCGAACCGGAAACAGCTGCAATCTCTGATTTCCTGCTTCGTCAAAAGAACCTAGCCGCCTGTTTGTATTATCATACTTCCGGTGGTGAACATTTGCGTGGATTATGTATCGATACCGATGATAAAATGAATCCTGCCGATTTAGCAATGTATAAAGCGCTCGGTCAACGCGGTACCGATTATACCGGATACCCAGTCAAGAGCTTATTTGTCGATTACACCAATCGTGTCCCGCAATGGGGAACTTTCCTCGATATGACCTTCACCTATTTAGGCATGTTTTCCTATGCTACCGAATTATGGGACCTCATGGGTCGGGCTGGCGTCAAAGATGGTAGTTGGATGAAAATTTCTAAAATGACTCCTGCCGAACAAGAAGACGTTCAACTCAAACTTTTGAAATGGAATGACGAAGTGATGCAAGGAGAGTGCTTTGTCGCTTGGCATGAATTTAATCATCCACAATTAGGGAAAGTTGAAATCGGTGGCTGGACGCCAAAATTTGGCCGTCAAAATCCACCCGCCAAACTTTTGCAAGAAGAATGCCACAAGAACATGCTCTTCAGCCTAGCTTTTGCGGCAGCAATGCCCGGCCTTTCCGTCAGTGAATTAAAAGCTGACAAGGTTTCTGATAATGTATATCGCATTACAGGGAAAGTAGAAAACATTGGTTTCATGCCAACGAGTGGAAGCATTCAAGCTGAAGCCAACAAAACAGCTGCCCCAGTGAAAGTGTCGATTTGTGGTGGCGAAGTCTTACAGGGTGAAGCTGAAACTGAAGTAGGACATCTCAGAGGCTATGGCAGTACCGCGGGCGGTTATATGAATGTTAGTGGTGCTGGTTCCCGAAAGAAATTAGAATGGTTGATTCGAGCTTCGATTGGAGACTGTATTACCGTTCACGCCTATGCGCCCAGAGCCGGGAAAGCTTCCGCTTCTGTGAAAATTGAGATCTAAATTAGAGGAGGGTTACTTATGAAAGTTGCTTATGAGCCAGCCAAATATTATAAATGGGCTGAAATTCAAAACCTGATGGATCAGTGGTGTGCCGCATTTCCTGAATTAGTAAAACAATACCCCATTGGCAAGACTTACGAAGGCAGAGAAATCATCTGTTTAGAAATGACCTCTCCAAAAGGAGACCCCACCGAAAAACCCGGTTATTATATTGATGCAAACTTCCACGCTGGCGAAGTGACCGGTTCAGCAGTCGCACTATATACAACCTCTTGGTTGCTTGAAAATTACGGCACTAACGAAGAAGCCACTCAAATCCTTGACAGCAGAACCATCTACATGGTACCACGCGTCACCATTGACGGCTCAGAATTATATCTCAACACCCCTTACATGATTCGTTCTTCCGTTCGCCTCTTCCCATTTACCGAAGATCAACCCGGTTTGCATGGTGAAGACCTCGACGGCGACGGCTGGATTACCCAAATGCGGGTCAAAGATCCTCATGGCGAATACAAAATCGATCCGGAAGATTCTCGCCTCATGATTAAACGTTTGCCAGACGAAGTCGAAGGTGATTTTTATCGGGTTTATTCCGAAGGCAAAATTGTTGAATTTGACGGGGTTGAAGTCCAACACGCGCGTTCTCGCTGGGGCTTGGATGTCAATCGCAATATGCCTGCTTTCTGGGATATCGATGCTAAACAAATCGGATCCGGAGACTATGCCTTGTCGGAACCCGAAACCAAATCGGTCGCAGACTTTTTGATCAAAACGAAAAACATTGCGGGTGCACAGAGTTATCATACGACTGGTGAAGTTCATCTTCGTCCCTGCTGCACAACACCCGATAAATCCATGAACCCCGGTGATTTAGCGGCTTATAAAGCACTCGGTATTCGAGGAGTGGAATATACCGGTTATGGTCACTGTAGTGTCTACGATGGTTATTTGGCCCCAGAACAACGTAACTCGCCTTTAAGAGGAGTTTATCTTGACTGGATTTATAATCATCGAGGAATTCTTTCCTGGTCTACCGAGTTATGGAGTGTTCCCCATGCTGCAGGTGGAAAGAAAAATGACTTCTCCAAAGATCGCCAACCCTACACCGATAAAGATCGCGAATCCGATATGCGTAAAGTAGCGAAATGGCACGACGAGAATAATTTAGACAATTTTGTTGCTTGGCACGAATTTGACCATCCTCAATTGGGCAAAGTTGAAATCGGTGGCTGGAAGCAAAAATTCATGTTCCAAAATCCTCCACCACAATTCTTACCGGAACTTTGCGAGAAAAATATGAAGTTCACCAATGTTCAAATCAGAGCACTGGCAGAATTGGATATCCGCAAAGTTAAAGTTGAAAAAAAAGCCGAAGGTCTTTATGAAATTACCTGTGGCATCGTCAACAAAGGCTACTTACCTACCGGTGGTTCTCATTTAGCGGAGCAAATCAAAGTGGTACGTCCTGTTGAAGTTTCTGTCACTGGAGACAATCTGCAAGTACCAAACGGAAAATGCATCCTAAAACTCAACCAACTCAAAGGGCGAGAAGAAAAGAAAGCTCAATGGTTGGTGTTGGGAACAGCCGGACAAACCATAACTATTACCGCTAAGAGCGAACGTGCAGGAACTGCTCGTCACTCTGTAACCCTTCCTTAACCTAATCTAAGGCTCATACCACCTGTTTAGATTCGTCTTGACAGGTGGTTTTCTTTTCTGTATAATTAGTTAAATTCATTCGTAACACGATGAAGCAGAGAGTAACGAGTCCCATATGTTAGTACAGAGAGCCGGGGTGCTGAGAACCGGTGTAATAGGGCTGGTGAAGAACACTGCTGAGTAGCTCTTCGAAAATCACCCGAATGGGTGCTTGAGTAGAGGTAGCCGGGTTCGCCCGATAAAGCGTTCATAAGTTGGGAGTGCTTGAAACTCCAAAGTGGGTGGCACCGCGAATTTTAGCCCTTCGTCCCGCTGTTGTACGTCAACAGTATGCGAAGGGCTTTTCTATATCACAAGGAGGGAAACATTGGATGAAAGTAAAACAATTATTTCGTACGTCTCAACCACCGATTGGCCAAAAAATCACCGTCAATGGCTGGATCCGAACTTCACGAGCTTCCAACACGATTGGTTTCATTGAATTGAATGATGGGAGCTTTTTCAAGAACCTCCAGATTGTCTTTGAAGGATCCAAACTGACAAACTACCAAGAGGTAGCTAAGATGCCCATTGCAACCGCCATTGAAGTGCAGGGTATCTTAGTTGAATCACCAGGAAGCAAACAGCCCTTTGAGTTGCATGCTGAGCAAATCGTAGAGCTTGCCTCATCATCCGGGGATTATCCACTTCAAAAAAAGAGACACTCGTTAGAGTATCTCCGTGAAATTGCATGGTTCCGTCCGCGCTCCAATCTCTTTTCAGCAGTTTTTCGCGTGCGTTCTGTTGCTGCCTTTGCTATTCACCGATTTTTCCAAGAGCGAGGCTTCATCTACGCCAATACTCCCTTAATCACCGATTCCGATGGCGAAGGTGCCGGAGAAATGTTTCGCGTAACAACTTTAGATCTAATGAATTTACCAAAGACTGAAACCGGGATTGTTGATTTTTCACAAGACTTTTTTGGAAAATCTACTTTTTTGAATGTCACTGGTCAGTTGCAAGCCGAAGCCATGGCTTTAGCATTTCGTGATGTTTATACCTTTGGCCCTACCTTTAGAGCCGAAAATTCTAATACTACCCGTCATGCCGCAGAATTTTGGATGATGGAACCGGAAATGGCTTTTGCTGATCTTGATGATAACATGGAAAACATTGAATCGATGATCCGATTTGTCATCAAAACCGTATTAGAAGAGTGTCCGGAAGAGATGCAGTTCTTTAATGAATTTGTTGATAAAGACCTGTTATCCCGGCTCGATAATGTCGTTTCAAATCAATTCGAGCGCGTTTCCTATACAGAAGCAGTATCGATTTTACTGAAGACCAATCATCCTTTCGAATTTCCAGTTTCCTGGGGTATGGATCTACAAACGGAACACGAACGGTATTTGACTGAGAAAATTTTTAAGAAACCTGTTTTCGTCTATAATTACCCAAAAGAAATCAAGGCTTTTTATATGCGTCAAAATGACGATGGAAAAACGGTTGCTGCCGTAGATCTGCTGGCTCCCGGTATTGGAGAAATCGTAGGTGGAAGTCAGCGTGAAGAACGCTATGATAAAATTGTACAACGAATGACAGAGTTAGGTATGGATCTTGAGCCGTATCAATGGTATCTTGATTTGAGGAAATTTGGTGGTGTCTACCATAGTGGTTATGGCTTAGGTTTTGAGCGTTTGGTGATGTATATCACCGGCGTCAGCAATATTCGAGATGTTTGTTTAAGTCCCCGCACCGTCGGGAATTGTACCTTTTAGAAACGAAAGGAGTTTCAGCCATGAAATTACGTTTATTTTACCTACCGAATTGCCCTCATTGCAAGCGTGCGATTGCCATGCTCGAGGAACTGCAAGCTTCAAATCCGGCTTATGCCGCCGTTGAAATCGAAAAAATCAATGAGCGTGTTCAATCAAGTTTAGCCAATCAATATGACTATTACCTGGTTCCAACCTTTTACTTGGGTGAGAAGAAACTTTTCGAAGGGGTTCCAACAAGAGAAGCTATCGAAGATGTCTTAAAAAAGGCAATCGAAGCCTAAAGACCAAAAAAGACCTTGCAGTCTATACAACAAACTGCAAGGTCTTTCTTTTAGAAATCCCATATTATTAGAGTAAACGTTGTTCCCATTCCGTTTCTTTGAATCCATTTAAAACAAAATTCGGACCAATCAGAAGTGGCCTTTTTACGAGCATTCCATCACTTCCCAGCCAATCTGCCATTTCTTCTTGGCTCATTGTGGGTAGTTTTAGCGCTAATTCGTTCCTACGATATAAAACACCACTCGTATTGAAGAATTTCTCTAAAGGAGCTTGGTATTGTTTGTTCCACTGGAGTAATTCCTCTTTTTTGGGATTTTCTGTTTTGATATTTCTTTCTTTGTAGGAGATACCATGAGCCTCAAGCCAATCACGGGCCTTTTTACAAGTAGATCAGCCAGGATAACAAAACATGAGATAGGTCAAATCAATCGTCCCCTTTCTCTTAATCCAACTCTATAGTAAACGATTCTCTTCATTTTTGTCAACAACCTTTATCTAGACAACTCATTTTAATCTTGACGAATCCGTAAACTTATTGTATGGTTAAGTTAGATTAATATCAATAAATAATGAAACGGAGGGTTTATGATGAAAATCGCTTATTTCGCTTTTAACGGTAATACCATGTGTTTTCAACATCTCTTATTAAACACCCTTGACTTATACCAAAAAGGGCACGAAGTCAAGCTCATTATTGAAGGAGAAGCTGTCAAACTCATGCAACCAATGATTGAATCTAAAAATCCTATCTTCGCCAAAGTACGGGAATTGGGCTTAATTGATTGCATTTGCAAAGCTTGTTCCGCTAGTCTTGGCGTTTTAGAGTATAATCAAACCTTGAACATTCCTCTCAAGGGAGATATGAATGGTCACCCTTCCATGGAAGCTTATTTAAAAGATGGGTATCAGATTATAACACTGTAAAATTTGTTACAAAGCCCCTATGATTCAGCTCCTGCTGTATCATAGGGGCTTTTCTTAGGACTGCTTTCTCCAACTTTTGAACAATTCAGCAATGACATGCTCAATAGGGTGCACATTTAAGTCCACTTCGTATTGAAAGACCCCATGACTCCCTTCAAGGAACCTGCAAAATCTTCATGGTCGTGCTCTTCCCTGCCCCATTCAAAAAACTAACCATTGGCAATCACTACCATTGGTTAGTTTAACGAAAAATATGAACGATGTCAATCCGGTTTGGGTTCAAATTCTAATTTCCCAACCCCGCATATCGGGCAGAACCAATCTTCTGGTAAATCTTCAAAGGCTGTTCCGGGAGCGATTCCGGCATCAGGGTCTCCCAATTCCGGGTCGTAGATATAACCGCAGGGAATGCAAATGTACTTTTTCATGAAAATCCTCCTTGCAAAATGGTATTTTATACGGTGCATGATTTTGTTATATTCTAATTTCTATACCAATTTGTGATTTCCTTCATTATCCGTTAAAATTGAGGAATTTAATCACTTTCAAAGCTCCCTCGTCCTACAGCATCGGTGTTAAAGATATAAAGGACAAGATCCGGGTTGTATTCTTTTGCATAATCTGCAACCGAACCATTAAAGAGTCGTAAATCCAAAGCAGTAATCTCAGAAACACCAAGCGATAAAAAAGAATAAATTGGCAAGCCATAGGAATCCTTGATCATCAAGATCTTTTTCCCTTCCGTTATCGTGTGATTCTTGATTCGAATAATTTCATGATCCCCATTATACGCAGCATAACGGTTGGTTTCTTTTGGTGCCTCGGAATCCAAATACTCATGCACCAAGATCGCTTCCGAAAAGTCCCCTTGCTTTTCCTGCCAGGAACCATAGTTATAAATAGAAACCGTATACTCGGTAGTGAAACTTGGAGTAACTAAAGTAAAGGAATCGAGCCCACTGTATTGTTCCCCGACACGTTTTCCTAATGACCCCAAAAAGAAATCCGGGAATTCTTCAAAGTGGAATTGATTGGTCTCAAAAATTGCCTCATCAATTTTTAAAGCATAATCTTGGTTTAAGAATTCCACCAATAAAGAAGTTGCCATGAGTGCGCTAGGAATTGTCCAATGATGATCGGTCTTATAAAACAGCTCATTTGCAGTCCATCCCTGATTGAAAAAATCTTCTCTTAAATCATAATTATCGATGTTCAATTCTTGAAGGCCTTTTAGAAGCCGGTCGGCATTATCATTTCCGTATTCTTGAATATTGTAGGGTAATTGCTGCTTTCCAGGCTCCAATTTGTAAGGTGCTTGGACGTAAACAAAAGGAAGGTTTAGGGCTTGTAACTCTGTATGAATTTTCTCCAGGGCTTTTAAATCAGATTCAATCTCCATGTAAGGCGTCGTAAAAGCGATTTGCTTGTCGCTAGTTTTAAACAGAGAGCCATAATTCACATCGGGGACGACCCTTTTATCTTGCCAACGTTGTAAAAGACCATGGATTTCGATCATGTCGAGTCTCCAAGGAACCGATTCTTGTATGGCTTCTTCGAATTCACGAGTTGCATTTTCAATAAAATTCTCATTATTTTGAGCGAATACGTCACCATAGAATTGTACAAACCACTGATCGAAAAAAACAAAATAGAGAGTGAAAGAAAAAACGAATAAAAGAGCCATGATGGCGGCAACTTTTTCCCACCCGGCTTGATGCATATCCCATTTCATTGCTACCACCTACTTCTTAGAAATTGAAATAAATAAAGGGATTGTAAGAACCTTTTACCAGATAAACAATCGAAATAAAGAACATCGCTACAATTGCTAGGGTTAAGACAACACCCTTGATTCCCTGATAAGCGCGAATACAAGACCTTCGCCATTGTAACCATGGAAGACACGCTAAGAAAGCAATTACAAAGAAAATCCGATTCTCCCCTAAGAGTCGCAAAGCATCGGGTTGTAATCCTTTTAAAAGACCTAAATGGAACATCGTTTGCAAATACTGGCTCGCTTCCAAAAGAGTTGAAGCGCGGAAGACAACCCAACCAATCAAAACCATGATTAAAGTATATCCGTGACCAATCGCAGAGAAAAAACGGCCAATCCAATCTTCTCTTTGCTGAAGTTTTTCAAAGCCAATCGCTTTTTCTAATGAAATCAAGACAAAGTAAAAGAGACCCCATAGAATAAAAGTCCAATTCGCCCCATGCCAGATCCCCGTCAAAGCCCAAACCACAAGTAGATTAAAGTACAACCTCCCCTGATTTGTAACTCTGCTCCCCCCTAATGGGAAATAGACGTATTCACGGAACCAACTGCCCAAGGAAATGTGCCAGCGCCTCCAAAATTCCGATACTGATTTGGAGATATAGGGGCTATCGAAATTTTCGGGGAAATGAAAACCAAACATTTTTCCCAGGCCAATTGCCATATCGGAGTATCCAGAAAAGTCAAAAAGGATTTGGAAACCATAGGCAATTGCACCCACCCAAGCAGCCGAACTTGAAATTGCATTTTTTTGAGCTAATCGCACCGCTTCCTCGGAGACCAAAGCGAACTGATTTGCAAGCAAAACCTTCTTGCTCAAGCCAACGATAAAACGAACCACGCCATGTGAAAAATCGGCAACTGTTTCTTTCCTGTGATGGATCTGTTGAGCAATGGTTTCATACCGCAAGATGGGTCCGGCAATGAGCTGAGGAAAAAGCGCAACATATAAACCCACATCCAGAGGATTTTTTTGAGCTTCTACTTTTCCCATGAAGACATCTAAAACATACGATAATGCCTGAAATGTAAAAAAAGAAATCCCGATCGGCAATGCGATTCTGGGTATATGGGAAACGTTCACCCATTGACTAAGCACTGTTAGCGTAAAGGTATGATACTTAAAATAATACATAATGCCCAAGTTGAGCACAAGAGTTGCCAGTAAGATTACTCTTCGAATGACTTTTGATTGTGCATTTCGTTGTAAAGAAAGTCCAAAGAACCAATTACATGTAATCGATACCAACAAAACAAGGACGAATTCTGGCTCGCCCCAACCATAAAAAAACAAACTTACAAAAAATAGAAAGTAATTTTGAAGGGAACGCCAGGGACGAAGTGCGTAATACCCGACCAGGGTGAACGGCATGAAAAAAAACAAGAATACTAAGCTCGAAAACAGCATATATTATACTCTCCTGCTAGTTCATAGATGCAGGTTCATTTCGCCTTCAACCCCGCAAAACCCTTTGAAAAAGTGCTTACCTCTAATGAGGCAAGCACTTCCTTTTTTATTTCACGAATCTCTTGGGGTTTCGTATGGCTTTTCCTGCCCGAACATCATGATACGTCCCTTTTTCCCAGGTCAATTTCCCGTTGACCACAACATACTCAATCCCTTCCGGATATTCCGTAGGCTCCGTAACACTACATTTGGGTGCGATTCTTTCAAAATCGAAAATGACTACATCTGCCCATCTTCCCACTTCAAGGATCCCACGATCCTCTAAATTGAGACGTTTGGCCACCATGCCGGTCATTTTATGAATGCAGGTGGGCAAATCCAGCAATTTTTCTTCTCTCACATACCGAGCAATCGTGTATGGATAGGTTTCATAATTTCTTGGGTGTGCAGCCAACAAATCAATTTCCTTGTTGTCGACAACAAAGCTATCGGTTCCAACCATGGAGTAGGGATGTTTTAGAATTCTGGCTATATCTTCGTCTCCCATAATCCCTGCCGTTTTGACCTGTCCTTCGTTTTCAACCACCAATTTCAAAATCAGGTCCGGGTACTCCACATCCCATTTCGCCATCACTTCATTAAAATCTAGACCTTCTAATCCTTGACTATTTCGGCACCACAAGATTCCTCGGCCTAAGGTGGATGTATAAGACACCGGTTCCTTGATCTTAAATTGAGCTAATTCTTCTCGAACTTTTGCGTACACTTCCGGATCCTTCAGTGCTGAAACCGCTTTTTCCAGCCCATCTTTCATTAACCAATTCGGTAGTTGATCGGCAATTGGATAAATTTGTGTGTAAGGATGCAAGTAGGTGTCCGACAAAATATCGATCCCTTCCGCCCGCGCAGCTTCCATGTGTTGGAAGCATTCTACAGTCTTGCCCCAATTGATTTTGCCGCAAACCTTTTGATGAGCCAAATGCGGTCTCGCTCCGCTCTTGCGCCCAACATCAATCAGTTCATCAATTGACTCGACGACGAGGCGATCTTGATTATAGATGTGAGAATCATAAATCCCATCGTATTTTGCGATTGGTTTGGTTACTTCAATGATTTCTTCATGACTGGCCAAGGAGCCTGGCATATAACGACGACCCGTTGACAACCCAAAAGCGCCATCTTTCATGGCTTGATCAATCATTTCGCACATGGTTTTCATTTCCTGATCTGTAGGGGGATTAGGGTTGGTCCCCATGACAGCACCCCGCACGGTCCCTTGACCAATAAGCATTCCTAAATTGATTGCCATACCATCTTTTTCAAGACGATTAAGGAACTCATCCATGGTCAGCCAATCCACTGTATTTCTGCGACGTTTCTGGATTACTTCACGCGTCTTCTCCGTTAGAGGTGCTTCGGATCCGCCGCACTGTCCTGCCAAAACGAAGGTGATCCCTTGTCGAATAGCACTCTCCGCTTTCGGATTGCTCAACATGGAACGATCGGCGTGGCTATGAATATCCATAAAGCCAGGAGAGACAATGAATCCTTCTGCATCAATGATTTTCTTAGCATCTTCCAACAACGGATAACCGATTCTTACAATCTTTCCTTCTTGAATCCCAATGTCTTGCTTAAGCCCAGGAGCTCCACTTCCATCGATGACAAATCCATTTCTAACTAAAATATCTAACATTCTTTTCCCTACTTTCCTTTTCTCAAAATTTTACCTGCTTGTGCTTTGGTATGCATTCCTTCTTCAACCGTTAAGACCCCGTTGACATAAACTCTTGATATTCCTGCGCAAGCTTGTTTGGGTTTCAAGAAAGTGGGGGTATCGATGATCGTTTCTGGATCAAAGAGAACCAAATCCGCCCAAAAACCAGGTCTTAAAAGTCCACGATTATTCAATCCCAACCGGGCTGCCGGGAAACCGGTCATCTTCCACACCGCGGTTTCCAGAGGGAACAATTGTCGTTCTCTCGAATAATAGCCTAATACTCTCGGGAAGGTACCGAAATTCCTTGGGTGAGGTCGGTCATTTCCCGTCATGGGTAAGCTACTCCCATCGGATCCAATCATTACGAGGGGATGTTTCATGATCATCTCTACATCTTCTTCGCACATACCATAGGTAATCTGGTTAATATCGCCTCTCTCTTCGATAATGAGGTCTAAGGCTACATCTACCGGTTCTTTTCCAAGAATCAAAGCAATCTCTTCAATGTTTTTGCCAATAAAGCGTTTATTATGTTCGCTAGGGATATCTGCAATTACGATATCGCTAAACCTACGCAAGGATTCGGCATAACTCTTTAAAATTTCATCTTTGATTTTGCTTCGGAGTTCGGGATTTTGTAAGCGTTCGATCATCGCATCCATACCACCAACGAACGTCCATTTTGGCAACATCGAAGTTAGAGTTGTTGCAGAGGCGATGTATGGATATTGATCAAGAGTGACATCGATGCCTTCTCTTCTAGCGGCTTCGATACAGGCTAACGTTGCATGACCCATGATTCGCCAGTTTTTGCGTCCGGTAATTTTATGATGAACAACTTGCACTGGAATGTTCGCGCGTCTGCCAACTTCAATCGTCTCTTTGACGGAATCCAAAACGCCGTCCCCTTCGTTTCTCATGTGGGATTCATAAATCCCCCGATACGGAGCCAAAGCCTTAGACACATCGGCTAATTCATCGACATCTGCATAACAGCCGGGAGGATAAATCAACCCACTGGACATACCAAAAGCGCCGCCTTCCATGGACTCGGCTGCGAGCTTTTGCATGGATAACAATTCATCTGCCGTTGGTTTTCGGTCGTCGAACCCCATCACTGCTAAACGTATCGTTCCGTGACCAACCATACCCCCATAATTGACACTGTATGGAAATTTTTCCATTTGATCTAAATATTCTCCAAAAGACCTCCAAGTAAAATCCATACCGGTATCCAAAAAACCAATATATCGTTTTAATAATTCAACATTTTCCGAATTAACCGGAGCCGCAGACATTCCGCAATCTCCCCCAATTTCGGTTGTAATGCCTTGCAATACTCTACTTTCGGCAAATGGAACACCGGAAATCGCAAAATCAGAGTGCGAATGAATATCAACAAATCCGGGGCTTAACACTTTTCCTTGAGCATCAATGGTTTCTTTTGCTTCCATTTCAGGAATACAACCTACTGCAACAATTTTACCATCTTGGACCGCAAGATCTCCCATTTGCCATGGAGCGCCTGTTCCATCTACGAGCTTAGCATTGCGGATAATCAAATCTACCATGCTGGTGTCCCTCCTTGTGTGATTCAAATTTCCTGTTATAAATTCTACGTTACCCGAAAGGAGTCCTTTAAAAAAGAAGGAATTCTGATTTGCTAAGAAGAAATATTCGTGTATGCAAATAAATGGAGGTGTTTCTATGCCGAGAAAAGTCTCAGTATCTTTTGACCGATATTACCGCTACGAGGAATTGATGCAATACCTGAATGATGTTGTGAAAGCACATCCTCAAATTGCATCCATGGAAGTCATAGGACAAAGCTATGAAAAGCGGGATATCCCTGCCCTCACCCTCACCAATACCCAAACCGGAGATCCTTCTACAAAACCTGCTCTCTACGTTGAAGCGAATATTCATGCCGGCGAAGTAACAGGATCTATGACGGCTCTCAATCTTATTGATATGCTGGTCAGCAATTTTGGTGATGACGTACAAATCTCTCGTTTATTAGACCGCTACACCTTTTATGTTTTGCCCCGAGTTAATCCCGATGGAGCCGAGTTATACCTCAGCACTCCAGCGACATTGCGCTCTTCTGTCCGTCCTTGGCCGGAACAAGAAATGGATAAGCTGCCTGGCTTGCACCCGCAAGATATCAATGAAGATGGCAAGATCCTTCAAATGAGAAAAAGAGACGATAAACGAGGCGCATGGAAAATCAGCAAGCGCGATCCGCGCTTAATGCTTCCCAGAGAACCATGGGATTTTAATGAGCCGTTTTATTGCTTGCTACCCGAAGGATTGATCCAAAAATTCGATGGCGAACCTTTTGAAGTGATTCGAACACCTTTCGGATTAGATATGAATCGAAACTTCCCTTCCAATTGGCACCCAAGTGTTCAAGGTGGTGGAGACTTCCCCACCAGTGAACCGGAAGTTCGAGGAGTTGTCGAGTTCATCACGAAGCATCCAAATATCGCGTTGGCGAACTCCTACCACACCTCTGGCGGAATCTTTTTCCGCAACCCTTATCAATATGGCGATGATGCTATTGATCAAACCGATTTAAAATTGATTCGAGCGGTGGCGGCAGAAGGTACCAAAGTGACAGGATATCCCGATGTTAAATCCAGCAATCGCGCATGTTTGCCCGAATGGCTATATGAGCACAAAGGTATCATCGGATTTACCACAGAGTTATGGGATCGTCTTGGACAAGCCGGAATCGATAAAGCACAAGCTCAGAAAGCATCTACTCCCGAAGAAAAAGAAGAGATTCAAATTCGTTTGTTACAATGGAACGATCGCGCACTCTCGGGCACCGGATTCCATAACTGGACTTCCTTTCAACATCCACAATTAGGAGATGTTGAAATAGGCGGATGGGACCCGAAGACCAATATGCAGAACCCCCCCGAATTCTTGCTTCCGGCAGAAACGTTTAAGAATGCTCAATGGGCCATTCGCCAAGCTGCTTGTTTGCCTTATATTAGCATTCAAGACACTAAACAAGAAAAGCTTGATGGGTCATTATGGAAAATCACAGCTACTGTCATAAATGAAGGGTTCTTACCTACATATATCACCAACAAAACTTTGAGCTTGAAAGCAGTAAAACCAGACTCTATTAGCCTCGAAGGCGCAGAAATTCTCAATGGAAAGAAATCTGTTTCCTTAGGCCACCTTCAAGGGTATTCCTTAGCTCATTATTCCGGTGGTTACGGGGCATCTGTCCCGACAAGCGTTGCTAAGGCTACCTGGTTGGTCAAAGGCAACTCCGGTGATACCATCACTCTTAAAGCGAAAAGCATTCGTGGAGGTCAAGCTGAAGCCAAAGTCACGTTAGAATAATTCACACAGGAGGTAACGATATGCTGTTTGCGAAACCGGGAAAAGAAAATACGGCAGCCACCGTCGAATTGGCGATTGCAGCTGCCAAAAAGCAAGGAATCTCGACCTTGGTCGTTGCTTCCAATAGTGGTTGGTCTGCAGAACATCTCTTACCCTATGTTCAAGACTTTCACATCGTGGTCATTGGCCAAGTCAGTGGGTTTCGGGGGCCGGGTACAACCGCCATGCCGAAAGAAAAGCGAGATGAATTAAGGGAAGCCGGTCTTTCAGTGTATCATACCAGTCATGTGTTGTCTGGGGTTGAAAGAAGCTTATCGTCCCGCTTCCAGGGAGTATACCCGGTTGAAATCATTGCTCATACTTTGAGAATGTTTAGTCAGGGTGTGAAAGTATGCGTTGAAATTTCCACAATGGCGTTGGACGGAGATATGATTGAAGAAGGCCAAGACATTATTGCCCTAGCTGGAACCGGTGGAGGGTTGGACACTGCGGTACTCTTACGCCCTGCACATGCCCAACGTATTCTGGAAACAAAGATACACGAGATTCTCTGTAAACCGTATTTACAATAAAAAAAATTAAGAAAAGCCACAGCTTGTGCTGTGGCTTTCTCTATTACCAAGGCTCGGTTCTAATGGGATCTTTCTTAGGCTCGGTTTCATCAAGGGCTTTTTGAGGTTCCTCAGGAGTACTCTTTTTCCATGGTTTCTCCTCGAAATCCGTATAAGGCGGAGGAGTTATTGGAGCTGTAGGGGATTGTGGATTTGGTTTCGCTGGAATCTTAACAAGTTTGGGTCGCATAAAGGATCCGCTCAAAGCACCAACTGCTCCCCCAATGACATGCGTTATCTGTGAAATGTTATCTGAGACCGCAAACATTTGGTAAATCTCTCCGCCTAGATAAACTGCAGTCACTACCAGAAAAGTAAGAGGAATTCCCCCTTTTTCTCTTCCTGTCATCGAGGTCAGTATAATAAAAGCAAAAACGACTCCGCTCGCTCCCATAAGTCCACTTTGAAAGAAGAAAACATGGCTTAACCCGGTGACAATTGCTGTGATGAGAATAACAATCGCGATTTGCAGACTGCCGTATTTCTCTTCTAATAGAGGTCCGATCAAGAGTAATAGCATAATGTTCGCGCTATAGTGTGCCCAATCTTGATGTCCCAGAACATGAGTCAGTAAACGAAGATAGGTGAGTGGGTCATTCCAAGACGAAGGATATACCGAAAAAAGAAGAGTATTACTTTGACCATTGGTTAATCGAGCAAGTCCCAAGGCGAACAGGGATAAAAGCACAAAGCTAAGGATGACTGGAGCATTGTAACGAATCTTTATGGATGGTGTCATGAGATACCCTTCTTTCTTTGACCCTTGAATTACCTTTTTTCAGAAGTTTTGGTCATGAATTCAATAATAGCATTGGAAAATGCTACCGGATCTTCAACCGAAAAACCTGCCATGAGCAATGCTTGATCATAGAGCAATTTCGAATAGCGTTTCAGTTCATCTGGTTGTCCGGCTAAGCCTTGCAGAGTCTCGAAGACCTTATGATGAGGATTGACCTCTAAGATCCTATCTGCTTTCATGGCTCGTTCCTGATTCGGCATAGCATTAAGAACCTTTTCCATTTCCAATGAGATTTCTCCTTCACTGACCAAGCATAAAGGGTTATTTTTAAGTCGGGTTGACAAGCGAACCGCCTTGATTCGGTTGTCCAAGGCTTGTGTCATATCATGCAATAAGGACTGATTCTCTTTGTTGAGGATCTCAAGGGCTTCCTTCTCGTCTTCATCCATAATATCTAACTTGGCATCAGTAATTGACCGAAATACTTTTCCCTCATACTCACGAAGTACTTTAATTGCAAATTCATCCACTTCATCGGTCATGCACAAAACATCAAAACCTTTGTCACGAATCCTTTCACTTTGCGGAAGCATTGCAATTTTTGTCAAGCTTTCTCCGGTAGCATAGTAAATTTCTTTCTGCTCTGTCGGCATACTGGTACAATATTCCTTGAGTGTAATCAACTTTTGCTGTTGAAGGGAATGGAATAAAACAAGATCTTTCAAATCGTCTTTATGCATGCCAAAATCTGCGTACATTCCATATTTGATTTGTAATCCAAATGCTTTCCAGAAAGACTCGTAGAGGTCTCTCTGTTCCTCTTGCAGTTTAGCCAATTCACTACGGATGCGCTTTTCAACATTTTTTGCAATCAATTGCAGTTGACGGTCATGTTGTAACATTTCCCGTGAAATATTCAAAGAAAAGTCAGCCGAGTCCACTACACCCCGGACAAAAGCAAAGTGATCTGGCAAGAGTTCGGGGCAGGTTTCCATAATCAATACATCGTTACTGTACAGTTGCAATCCTTTTTCATAATTCTTTGTATAATAACCATAAGGTGCTTCCAAAGGGATAAATAACAAAGCATTATATGATACTGCACCTTCGATTCGGATCGATATTTTGTGTAAAGGATCTTTATAATCAAAAAATCTATCTTTGTAAAACTGATTCGCCTTTTCGTCTAATTCTTCTTTGGGTAATCTCCACACCGGAACCATGCTGTTCAGAGTTTTCCAAATCAGCTTAGTTTCTCCCTCTTCGTTATCCTTATCTGGAGAGAATTCATCAACCTCCATGCGAATTGGGTAGCGAATATAATCTGAATATTTTTTGATCAAGCGACGGATTGTATATTCCTCTAAGTATTCCGAATATTTCTCTTCTTCAGTATCTTCACGCAAATACAGGATTACTTGTGTACCATGTTTCTCTTTTGAACTTGGAACTAAAGTAAAACCATCTTCTCCTTCTGATTCCCAACAGAAACTTTCACTTTGGCCAAAGGCCTTGCTGATGACTTGAACTTTTTTGCTTACCATGAAAGCTGAATAAAAGCCAACCCCGAACTGTCCAATCATTTGAGCTGGTGTCATCTGCTCGTTCTTGAATTCCAGCGTTCCACTTTTAGCAATGACTCCTAAATTTTCCGCCATCTCTTGTTCTGTCATTCCGCACCCGTTATCCGAAATGGTAAGAGTTCGCTGATCTTCATTTCTTTCAATCACGATTTCTAAGTCTTCACGTTGGATTCCAGCTCTGTTCTCAGAGATTTCGCGGATAAAAAGCTTATCCAGGGCATCACTGGCATTTGAGATCAACTCTCTCAAAAACACTTCTTTGTGTGTATAAATTGAATTGATCATCATGGACATGAGTCGTTGTGACTCTGCTTTGAAAGGTCTCTTTTCCATATTATTCACCTCAATTGAACTTTTGTTAGCACTCTGGTTCCCAGAGTGCTAACGTCTGTATCATACAACAGAACCAAAAAAAAATCAAGACTTCAGGCATATAAAAACCGCAGCTATTTAAGGCTGCGGTTTATAATTCTGGTTTTATTGTGAGACCAACCTTTTTTCTCCGGTGATCTCTTGAATAGGCTTAATATTTTGAGTTACTTCTAAAACACCTAAATACTCCCCTTGCTCATCTCTTACAGCAAAGTAGCGAATAAGAATATATTGACCTCTCATCGAGATCCAAAAATCCTCGTGATCTTTCTTCCCGCTCTTTAAATCTGCAACGATTTGTTCTACTACATGTACACTTGCCGGGGGGTGACAATTGGAAACTTCGCGTCCAATAATTGATTTTGTGCGTGCGAAAATACGTTCCTTACCTTGGGAAAAGTATTTGACTTTATCATTTTTATCTACAAAAGTAATATCGAACGGAAGCGCATTCAACACATGCGTCAATTCCTCGGTTGTAAAGACACCACTCGGCAATGTAATGATTCCCGGCAGTTTATCTTCCGTAACCCCACTACTCTGCTTTTCTTCAACGGGCTGCCACTGCCCCAGCTTTTCAACGAGATGTCCGATTTCTGCGCTTTCATCATCAATCGTTTTCCATTCTTGTTGTGTCAAATGTTCAACGAGCATGGGCAACAAAATATTTTCTTCTTTGTAAATCATTTCTGAGATTTTGGTTATGAGCTCTTCCGTAGCCGTTACGATCTCATTCCCAGTTTCTCCGGATTTTATTCTTTGACGGATTTCCTTTAGTTGATTTCGTACCTCATCATCAACTCCCCACATCACTTTTGGGGGTGCTGTGATACCGTACTTTTCCAAATAAGGGAACATGAGATTTTCCTTTTTTGAATAATGAATATCGATTTGAGCTAAATCTTCCAATGCCTTTAAGATAAATTCTTTGATTTCGGGCTGATTAATTTGGCCAAGATGAGGTTTGATTCTTGCATCCATTAGAGTCTGTATAAAAACGTTTTCTGCTTTTAACGTATTTGCGGGATGTCCCGGAATTACAGATACATCGACCTGACTATGGATTTCAGCAATAGAACCTTTGAAAGCTGCGGCATGAACGTCGCAAAGACGCTGCACTTCTTCTACCGGCAGACCCTCAGAGATCAATGCTTGTTCGGCTTCGGAAATCTCAGTAGCCGAAACTCCGTTAAAAACCTCGTTGAACATTTCCTTAACTTGGTCGATGGTTTTACCTTCGTGAAGTTGTGTGATCATTTTTTTGATCATCTCTTTGCGATATTCCCGATTGTTGATGTGTTCGCTCATGTCATTTCTCCTTATGATGTCGTTATTGGATTAGGAACCCTTTTTCAGAAAATGTTGATTCGATGATCGACCAATCGATTTTTTTCATCGTTGCCCCTTTACGAATGGTCATCATTCTTCCAGCAGATTGCAGCATACCCGGTAAAAGAATGTCTTTAAAACCCAGTGTTGCTAAGATCTGAACCAGTTCTGGATATTGCTGACTGATTTCAAACACACTTTTGTTCGAATCAATGATTTTCATGTTCTCCCAACCTTTCTGCTGACATCATCTTAACAGAAGGGAAAGAGAATTTCTGTGATTCAAATCAAATATCCGAGTAAATCACTCGGAATAACCTGCTAGGTTCTGTAATTCTTCCGGTTGTAAAACCATCATTGTTTTATTATTCAAAGATCGAATGATACCTTTGGATTCGAATTGGCCTAGCTTCCGGCTGAGGGTCTCTCGGGCAATCCCTAAAGAATTTGCCATACCCTCTCTACTCAGCGGTAGATGCAAAATGATTCCCGATTCTGTGTTTTCCGAAAATTTTTCTTGATATTCGCAAAGCAATGCTGCAATACGAGCATTGATGCTACGCACCCCTATACTTTGCATCGATGCCTCCATGGCGTTGATTCGTCGCCCAAGCTCTTCAATGATTTTTAGAGCAATCTCCGGATGGGTACGGATTAGCGTCTCGAATTGAGTACGATTCAAAGCACATGTAAATACATTTTCTAGCGCTTCAACATGATAATTGGATCGTTGGTTTCCCAGTAAATTGGTTTCACCGAAAAAATCCCCCTCCGAAAAAACATAAAGAATTTGTTCTCGTCCATCCGGAGTCGTCTTGAAGGCTTTTACGCTACCATGATTAATAATAATCAATGAATCAATAGAATCTCCTTCTGAAACAAGGCGTTGCCCTTTCTCATATTTGCTTCGTTGAATCAAGGGTATAATATGAAAAAGTGCCTCCTTACTCAACGTTGAAAATATAGGCACTCTATGAATACAAATGTTATGCTTACAATACTGACAAACTTCATTCATTGGAATCTCCTCCTTCCTTCTTTGATTCGAGACGAAATAGGGAAAACCCTATCTGGTTTCATTCGAACTTGAAACAGGTAGGGTTTTCTTTTTTTAACTTTATGTACTTATGATAATCCCAAATATGCTTTGCGTATCGTCGAACTTTCTCGTAATTCCCGGCCGCTACCCGTTGCAACAATGCTTCCCAATTCTAAGACATACGCTCGATCTGCAATTTCCAATGCCATCTCTGCATTTTGTTCAACAAGTAAAATCGTCACGCCCTGACCCTTCAGTTGTTGAATCATAGAAAAAATTTGCTGTACAAGCAGAGGTGCAAGCCCCATGGAGGGTTCATCCATCATAAGAATTTTCGGACAACTCATCAATGCTCTTCCCATTGCTAACATTTGTTGTTCTCCCCCCGATAAGGTTGAAGCCAGTTGTTTCGAGCGCATTCTCAGAATCGGAAATTTCTCAAAGATTTCTTCTTTTTTCTCGTTATTGAGGCTTTTTCGGCTGTACGCTCCCAAATCGAGGTTCTCATCAACGGTCATTTGCGGGAAAACTCTTCTACCTTCCGGTATTTGAACTAATCCTCTCCCGGCAATTTTATGAGCCGGGTAATTCGTTATGCACTCATTTTGGAACTTCACTATACCGGCTTTTTTAGGGAGTAGCCCAGATATCGCTTTCAAAATTGTTGATTTTCCAGCCCCATTTGCTCCGATAACAGCAAGTAGTTCCCCCTGATTCAGTTCAAAAGAGACTTTTTTAACAGCATGGATATTCCCATAACAAACCTCAAGATTGCTCACGCTCAACATCTGGACGACTCCTTTCTCCCTAAATAGGCTTCAATCACCTGCTGGTTTGCGGCAATTTCAAAAGGTGTTCCTTTGGCAATGAACTGACCAAAGTTTAAAACCCATATTACGTCGCAGATATCCATTACAAGTTTCATATCGTGTTCTATGAGTAAAACACTGACTTGAAAACGATCTCGGATTTGAGCAATTTGTTGAGAAAGTACTTTTGTTTCAACAGGATTCATTCCAGCCGCCGGTTCATCGAGTAAAATCAGTTTGGGCCGACCAGCTAATGCTCTGCCAATCTCCAATTTTCGCTGAGAACCATAGGATAAATTTCCTGCAATTTGCTCTGCTTGTGAGTCCAATTGAAAAAAACGAAGTATTTCGTACGCTTCCTTTCGCTGATCTTGTGGAGAAGGCCGCATTGCGACCAAAATATTCTCCAACACCGATAGTCGATGAAATAAACGAATGTTCTGGAACGTTCTCCCCATACCTCTGCGATGTAATTGATGTGGAATTAAGCCTGAAGTATCCTGCCCCAAGAAAGAAATGCTTCCTCGAGAAGGTTTGTAAATATTGGTCAGAAGATTGAAGAGCGTTGTCTTTCCTGCCCCGTTAGGGCCAATTAATCCACAAATTTCATTCTCTTTTACACAGAAATCGAGAGCATTTAAAGCAGTCAACCCTCCGAAATCGATCCCCAATCCTTGAGTCTCCAAAACATTCAGGTTCTCCGATGAATTCGGGTTTTTATTCAGTTGCTCCATGAGGACGCTTCACCTCCTTCAATCTCTGTTTCAACGAATCAAAAATTCGAGATTGTCTTGCAAGCATAGCAGTGATTAAAAGTAAGGAATAAATCAGCATCCTGTAATCATTTAAGAAGCGAAGGGCTTCGGGTGCAATCGTCAAGGTAATTGCCGATACCACTGAACCAAACATACTTCCCATTCCACCCAGCACAACCATGACTAGGATTTCTATCGAGCGATTATAATCAAAGACTCCAGCCGTCAGAATCGTATAATAGTGACTGTATAAGACACCTGCAGTCCCGGCAATTGCCGCTGCCATAATGAATCCTGCTCTTTTGCGATTCATCACATCAATTCCGCAAGCTTCTGCAGCAATCGCATTATCACGAACCGCTCTCATTTCAAGGCCCAACCTTGAACCATAAATTTTTTGAGAGATCATCCACACCAAAACGGTTAAAAGATATGCAGTTGTAAAAGTCGTATCTCTGGGTGTACCTTTTAATCCTGCAGCGCCTCCGCTCCAAGCAAAATTTATGATTAAACTGCGAATGATTTCACCGAAAGCTAAGGTTACAATCGCCAAATAGTCCCCTTTCAAGCGAAATACCGGAATAGACAATACCCCAGCAAAGACCCCTGCAACCAGAGCACCTAAAAGTATTGCTAAGGGATAACGAAGGAGTGGCGGTAAATAGTCTTGCGTTTGTAGCGAAAACACACCTCCTGCGTATGCACCGATTGACATAAAGCCAGCATGCCCCAGTGAAAGTTCCCCTAACATACCAACAACAATATTGAGAGAAAGAGCTAAAATGATGTTGATGCACAAAGGGACTAGCAAAGATTGCGCATGCCGTGACAACATTTTTTCTTGCATTAGCAACATTATCACAATATAAACGCCAGACAGTAGTAGCCAGGCAAACCAGCGCTTCCTCTGTTTCGAAATTTTCAGCATCCTGATTCGCCTCCTAAACTTTTTCGCGGATCTCTTGACCCATTAGCCCAGTGGGTTTAAGGAATAAAATTCCAATGAGAACCGCAAAAACGATGGCATCTGATAATTCCGATGAAAGATATGTTTTAGCAAAGCTTTCAATCAACCCTAGCAAAACCCCGCCGACAATAGCTCCGGGGACTGAACCAATCCCACCCAAAACCGCAGCCGTAAAGGCTTTGATACCAGGCATAGAACCTGAATAAGGACCTACAAAGCCATAGGCAATACCATAAAAAAGTCCCGCGACCGATGCTAATGCCGAGCCGATTGCAAAGGTCATGGAAATCACACGATTCGCATCAATTCCCATGAGCTCCGCAGTATCTCGATCTTGAGCAACTGCTCTCATCGCCAAGCCAACCTTACTACGATAAACAATCCAAACTAACCCCACCATTAGTAATGCTGTGATGAGACTCGTCAAGAGGCGGTCCCCTTTCAGCTCAAATCCCCCAATACCATAAGTGGGGATTTGAAATGCTTTTGGAAAGCTTCTAAGCGAAGAACCAAAAAGCAACTGTGCTGTATTTTGTAGTAAAAAGCTGACTCCAATGGCAGTAATCAAAACCGATAATGAGCTGGCTTTTCGCAATGGTTTATAAGCGATTTTCTCAATGAGAACACCAAGACTCACGCAAACTCCTATGCTTAGCAGTATGCTGAGCCAAGGAGAAATCCCAAATTGATGAACCGAAATCACAATCGTCAAAGCGCCAGTCATGATGATGTCACCATGAGCAAAATTCAACATCTTTGCTATACCATATACCATCGTATAACCTAATGCGATAAGACCATAAATGGCACCCAAATTCAAACCATTCATCAAACTCGCTGCTAAACTCATGATCCTTTTCCCCCATTGCTGCCTGCTTCAATATGAATCTTACCTTTCAAAGGCTACATATTTCCCGTTTTTGATAACAACTGCTGTTGCACTTTTGGCCGGTTCGCCATCCTCACTCCAAGTCATGGTCCCGGTAACACCTTCTACTTCAATTTGGGTCATTGCAGCTATCATTTTTTCGTTGAAATCTTTATCCTTTGGAGAAGTTACGCCTGCTTTTTCAACAGCTGCTGCAATCGTATAAACGACATCATACGCATCCGCTGCAAATTGATCCGGCGTTGACTCAAATCGTTCAACATAGGCTTCAACAAAATGTACTGTTTTCTCATCTTTGGAATCCGCTGCAAAGGGGGTCAATAACATGACTCCTTCTGTCAATGCGGCATACTCCGAACCCATTTGACCAATAACTCCATCCATACCATCGACTCCAAAGTAAACAACATCGAGATTCGTCGACTGTTTTAAAATCATAGCAGCTTCTTCATAATAGATTGGAAGGAAGAGTAAATCTGCACCCGACTGCTCCACGGCTTGAATCTGAACGCTAAAATCTGTATTACTTTGATCTGTAAAAGCCTGCTCTTCAACAACGTTTAAATCAACCACTGACGCTTGTGCAACAAAGGCATCACGAATTCCGGTTGAATAGTCACTGGATTTGTCGTAAAGAATCGCAACTTTTGTTGCCAAATCATTGGTTTTAATGAAATCTGCCGCATAAGTTCCTTGATCTGGATCCGTGAAACACACACGAAAACTGTTGGGATAACGAGTAATTTCTTTTTGAGATGCCGAAGGTGTTAACATCAAAAAGCCATCTTTCTTTACTTCCTCGGTCATCGCCATTCCAGCACCGCTAGTTACAGTTCCCATTGAAACATTCATCCCCTGATCTACTAAACGGGCATATGCATTAACCGCCATCGCTGGATCAGCCGCATCATCTTCGAATAAAAGTTCAAATTTCATACCGGCAACACCGCCGTTATTGTTTAATTCATCCACAGCTAATTCAGCACCTTGCTTAACAGAAGTTCCATAACTTGCTGCACTACCGGTAAGAGGACCTGAACCACCGATTTTTAAGACCACTTCTTCTACCGGGGCTTTCGCAACCGGCTGTTGATTACACCCAGTAACCATTACAAAAACCAAAAGAAGACTTAGTACAAAGACCCATTTTTGTTTGAAATGCATAATAATAACCTCTTTCTTCTTGCGTATAAGATTTTTGATTTTTCGGTTCCCGGGACCGAAAAATCTATATAAAAAAACGGTGCCGCTATGAAGCGGCACCGTCTTTTCGCCTACCTAATTTATGTGCGAAGCTGAAGTGTGCAACATTCATGCTGTGAATATCTTCCAATTTTTGTAATGACGATTGCTAAAATAATGAAGCTAATGATGTTGCTTACAATAATAATGCTAATTAAAGATAAGAGGACAATAAAAATAGACACTGCAATAACAGTGTCTAAAGACAGAAGTACAAATTGACTCATTGAAAAAGCAGCTTGACTCATTTGTTGATAAGCATGGTCTTTCATGTCAATTCCTCCTGTCAGGTATTGTTGCTAAGTCTACCGTATCTGTATCACTACGTCAACCGATGCTTATTACATTATTTTATATTTTTATGTGACTTTCCCAGTTATATCCTTTTATAACCGGACGAAAAATAAAAAGCACCAACAGGGTTATCAAGGGCTACGTACGGTTCATTTTGTGGAACAGGTTCTCGTAGTCCTCTATATTCATCTTTTTGGGGTTGCTATCGTTGGAACCATTTTTCACCGATAACTCCGCAAGTAATCTAAATTTTGCCGGGTCTATTTCAAGAGAATTAAAATCCGGTAATCCAATTTCAGCGGAAATATTCCTAATAAGTTCAATTCCCTTTTTTGCTGCACTTTCATCATTCTTATCCTCTATACCCATAGTCCTAGCAATTCTCGCATACTTATGTAAAACGAAAGGAAGGTTCTCATTCATTATGTATGGGAGAATTATGGAGTTGCAAAGCCCATGTGGCTTATCGTATACACTTCCCAATGCCTCGGCCATACAGTGAACAGATGCCACATCTGAATGGCTAAATGATAAACCGGCCAAAAGGCTTCCAAGCATCATTCCTGCCCTTGCCTCTTCATCCGAGCCATCTTTGACGGCTCTTATAATATACTTGGAAATATACTCTATCGCATAAAGTCCCAAAGCCTCTGCTATTGGCTCAGTACATAAGGCTGTGTATCCCTCAATTGCGTGCGTTAATGCATCTATACCCGTTGATGCTGTTACATGTTTTGGTAGAGTGTACGTAAGCGCAGGATCTACCAACGCAACTTTTGCCGCTATTGCAGGGCTTTTTATTGTAAATTTGAAGTTCTCTTTCGTATCGGTTATTACTGATGAAAAGGTTACTTCACTTCCTGTTCCCGCAGTCGTTGGAACAGTAATAAGCGGCAGGCAATCCTCTCCAATTGTTTTCTTCACATAATCCCTTATAACTCCACCCTGCCTTGCAAGTACAACTATTCCTTTCGCTGCATCAATCGGACTTCCCCCACCAACTGCAACAACTACATCCACATTCTCTTTTCTGGCTAAGTCAGCTCCATTCTGCACATTGTAATCCTTCGGATTTGCTTCAACTTCATCAAATACGACAATTTCCTTTTCATTATCCAATAGCCTTAAAACTTGGTCAAGAATTCCTGCATTTATGATTCCCTTATCACAAACAATCATTACTCTTTTAGCAGACAACTTGTTAATTTCTTCATTCAATTCCTTTACAATACCTTTTCCGTATCTTATCTTCGAAGGCAAAACAAAATCAAAATTCATAATATCATTTCCTTTCTGTACAATTATACATCGACGCTAGTATATGAACCCTTTAGTGTTTTATCTTTATCCAGATTTACAAAATTAGATTCATAATTCTTTCCATTGGGACCTCGCATGAAAAAAATTGTTCTCGGTCAGTTCATATAACAGAACAACTGAGAATAATACTTCAATTCTTAGTGTTGGAAAACCTTCTGAATCCAGCAAAATAACACTCCTCACATTCAATCCCGCTTTCTTTGTTCTTGACTCATTCAGCAGATTGGTGGTCCAGGCGGTAATTCTGAGCTTTTTAGGCCTTTTTTGGAATGGCTAAGTAAAAACAAGGACGCGAATAAGAGAAACAAACTTTTCGTAATCGTTGGTAGAGATACTTTTTCTTCAGCTTTACTGAATGTTTACATTCTTAAGAATAAAACAAATGCAATTTTCATTGGTGAACCAACCGGGGGTAAACCAAATTGCTTTGGCGAGGTCAAGTATTTAGAGCTCAAGAATTCGGGATTGTATGTCCGTTATTCCACAAAGTATTACCACTTAATTGAAAATGATGAGGAGTTGTCATTTGTTCCAGATATTTTAAGCAAGGTAAGTTTTAATGATTATATAAATGGGGTAGATAGTGCTATGGATAAGGTTTTACAAATTGGTAATAAGAATTAAGCTCAAGCCTAAAGGTGAGCCCCTTTTCTTATGAGCATTGGTATACTTTAAATTACCACTTACAACTCCAGCAATTCGGCGTTGTTGTAACCCCAGCACTTCCTGCGTTGTGCTTCGCAAATGTAACCATTTGCTTACGGCTTCGCAACCGCTTTTAATTGCCGGAGCTTCGTATTCCTGCGGAATGCTTTGGCTACGAAAAACCCGCACCAAAAATAAAAAAGCACCAAATCGGTGCTTTTTGTTTGTTTATGTGCTGTGACCGAGCCGTTAATACAGTTTTATTTTTCATCGGTTAGGGTATTCAAGGGTATTCAAATTCTCGAAAGTACAGTATTCGAAGGAATTTTTGTTGTTTACAATTCTTAACTATCTTTTTCTGACAGGTCGATGATATAATGGTTTCAAGGCAGTTGATTGGGCTATTTTCCGTAAATCTCTGCCACCTGGTGTAAAAACCGCTCTCTGTCGGCTCCGTAGCGCCGCAGGTCGAAAACACAGGTGATGGGTCCTGTCCGATTTTCATAAGGCTCCATGATTGACTCTGCCATTCCCGGAATGCAACCGGCCTTTTCTGCATCTCGCCAAAAGGCACTATTCCTTTCGTGGCAGAACCGCATCGTATCCTCTTCGAGCAGAGCTTCCAAGGCAAACACTCTGCCCATGTCCTCCCGCCGGATGATGCTCAAATAGACCGATATCCAGCAGACACCGATGTCTTCTCGCCGGCAATATGCTTTTAGTTTACTCTCCGGCAACCCCGTGGCTACGGAGAGGGCGCTGTAAGGTGCTCCGTATTCCCGCATGGTTTCAACGACCTTGAGTGTTTCGTAAGAATTTATATCCATATCCTTGCCTCCTGGTTGTTATCGGTATTACATATATCACTCTAAACCAGGATAATAGCAAGGCCATATGGCCGCATTAATTGATAACATTTAACTTAATCAGTTTGTAGGGGGTATATCTATGGATAACAAAGTGCTCGAATGGATGACCGAAGAGAATGAATGGCTTAATTTTGCTGTAGAGACTCAAATATTCAATCATAAGCCTGATCCATCAGTTATACTTACCGATCCAAGCATTAAAACAATAATCAGCCGTGTTAAGGACTCTAATGTAGGGATTTCAGCATTGAAAACCGGCAAGGTCAGTTATACAAGTACGGGAAATGCTTTCTGGGACTTGTTCTTTCTCTCAGACATAGGGCTTAGTGTAGAGGATATTCATATCCAAGAGGAAGTCAACTTCCTTTGGGAACTACAAAATGGCGATGGAACATTCGTTGTACAGGATGGAACGAAATCAAGCTACTTTTGTGTCCCAACGATTATTTTAGCGTCGCTATCGAAAATGGGCTACGCCGATGATCCTCACATCCAAAAGTTTATTGATAAGGTTTTTGAAACTCAACGACTAGATGGCGGATGGCACTGTGCTATTAACCGGGCTACTGGGAAAAAACTTCAAGATACAGAATCATGCCCGATGGATAACTTAAATATCCTTATGCTACTGGGACAATACGACAAATTCAAAAATGATCCACGGCTTAACGGTGCGATCGATCTGCTACTGACACATTGGCGAAGGAGAAGTGAACCGTTGAGGCCCTACTGGTTTGGTATTGGCAGCGATTTTGTAAAGCTTAAGTATCCTGCAGTTAAATACGGAATCCTAAGAGTACTCGATGTTCTGTCTTTATATCCATATGCGATGAAGTCATCCGAATTCAACGAAATGCTTACATCTGTGATGAAGAAGTCTGTAGATGGGATGTATTTTGCAGAATCAGCGTCTCGATCATACGCAGAATTTGATTTTGGGCAAACAAAAAAACCGAGCAGATGGATTACTTTCCTAGTCTATCGTTTACAAAAGCGTGTGAATGACTTTTATATCACTAATAACCTGGACAATAGCAAGGCCATACAGCCGTATTAATTGATAATATATCGTGTATGAGGTAAGCGTCATGCCAAAAGATGTAAAGGAAATAAATAGACCGTTGAAATGGGACTACAATACGAAGAAGGTAGGAATATACTGCCGCGTCAGTTCAAGCTCAAGTGGTCAGCTGCACAGCCTAACCGATCAGGAGTTCGGCAGTTTCAACCCTGAAGCCGAGCAATTGATTGCTCTCTACTGCAGCGTTGCCGAAGGCGAGAACAAGTCCCACAGCGAAGATGTACGCTGGGGTCTAAAACGTCATGCTGAAAACGGAACATCAAAACTCTACAACAAGCCGTGCTACGGTTATCGGCAAAACGAAGACGGTGGGCTTGAAATCGTAGAGGAAGAAGCTATTATCGTCCGTAGGGTGTATGCCATGTACTTGAGCGGTATGAGCATCGTAAAAATCAAAGCTGCTCTTGAGAATGACAACATCTCATCGCCGACCGGCAAGGAGCAGTGGTCAAAGCATACGCTGGAGTTTATGCTTACCAATACGAAGTACTACGGCACCGCCGTTATCTTCAAAACTCACACGCCGGAATACAAGGCAAAGCGGAAAGTCAACGACGGCGAGGTGAATAGTTACGCCGCAGAGGGCAATAACGAGCCGATTATCCCGGAAGAAATGTTTAACAAAGTCCAGGAGGAGCGCACTCGCCGGAGCAATGTCGAGATTGGCGAAGATGGCATAAAACGGAGGAAGGCAACGAAGTATTCGGCGAAAAAGGCTGATTAGCCCAACTAACACTTCAATTCAATGTGTTTGGGCAGAGCAAATAGAACCCTTCTATTTTTCCTTGTACTCCGTTATTTTATGTAGAACTATTTTATTTTTCCTCAAGGGGTATTCAAATTGCTCATTGCGCCGGAAGTGCCGGAGAACCTCATAACGCAGAAAAAGCCTGCAATACAAAGGATTTTGAATACCCCAATTGGGCAAATCCCTTGCATTACAGGCTTTCTTTATACGAATAATAAAAGGATTGAGGGGTTGTAGCACAACGGGAAAGTGCATCAACGCCAAAAGGCACCTAGACAAAAAAGTCTGGGTGCCTTTTTCATGCACAGAACGCAAAAAAGATAGTAAAAGTGTTCCGTTCTTCTTGTAAAGGGGTAACCTAATATATGGCCAACCCTCAGGGCTGCCAGCTAATTACTTAGATTCAGTTGCCGACCGAGTTAAGCAGATGTTTTTTCGAACAACTGCGTTCTTAGCCGGTTTTGTTTATTCTTGTTGTGTAATTTGTTAAGATTATAGCCCATCGCTACCAGAAGCATCTCAACATAAACCTTTTCTTTACCTCGTGTCAGGAATTGGCGAAAGCCATAATTATGCTTAATGACACCGAAAGCACCTTCAACTTGGATGGAGCGATTAATCCGTAAATTATTCCCCATCTTGCTCGTGATCTTCTGTAAAGATTGCTCTCGTTGCATGACGAATTTTTTTGAAACCTGTAGAGTCCGATTTTTCTTGGATCGGGTACACTTCTTTTTGTGCGGGCATCCTTCGCAGGAATCGCACTCGTAGTAGGTGACTTCGCTTTCGAAACCCGATTTACTCTTCCGTATTCCTTCGTAAACTTTTCGTAATTTCTTGCCAGCTTGGCAAGTGTATTCATCCAATTCAACATCGTAAGCCATGTTTTCTCTTAAAGCCATGTTGCTCTTGTATTTCT
>Ga0334888_1000731_pt1 | contig 48938 bp, 35 predicted proteins | sample GraSluR1_MG_FD_207227 | JGI IMG/M metagenome (GOLD analysis project Ga0334888, IMG submission 207227) | Sludge microbial communities from methane-producing bioreactor in Wageningen University, Netherlands - Granular Sludge_3_08-R1 | ecosystem: Engineered > Bioreactor > Anaerobic > Unclassified ...
ATCTCACACACCAGAGAGGCAGACACCCAGACCATGATCATACCACCCACACCCCGGACCATCACCGCCGTCCTCTTCGACATGGACAACACGCTCTTCGACTTCGTCGAGGCAAAGATCGCCGCCTGCAGCCAGGTCAACCGGATCCTCGGCCTGGACCGGGCCATGGACCTCCTCGGCTACTTCCTCAGGAGGGACGGCCATGGGTTCGAGGACTGGAACAACATCCGGGACTTCATGACCGACAACGGCGTCTACTCCGACGAGCGGTATGCCCGGTGCTGCCAGGCGTACGAGGAGTGGAAGATCCGCGACCTCGCACCCTACCCGGGCATCGAGCCGACGCTGCTGGCCCTGAAGGCCCGTGGCCTCTCGCTCTCGATCGTGACCGACGCCCACCTCAAAAACGCCGTCTCCCGCCTGGAGAGGACCGGGCTCTATCCCATCTTCGACGAGATCGTGACCGCCGACCTTTCGGGTTCACACAAGCCCGACCCGAAGGTATTCCGGTATGCCCTGGAGCGGGTCGGCCGGAACCCCTCCGAGGTCCTGATGGTCGGAGACAGCCTGAGACGGGATATCGGGCCTGCGAAGCGGATGGGGATGATGACCGCGTACGCGAGTTACGGTGATAGGAACTTCCACGAGGACCGGGTGGAGAAGGCGGACGTGGTGCTGAGGGATATCCGGGAGCTCTTAGGGATGTTTGGGTGAGATGGGGTGGAGGGGGAATGTCGTATTGGTAAACGATATTATTCTCTTATATATTGCCCACCTACGGGAACGAATCGCTTAGGTTTCATTGGCTCCTGATATTGTTTGATATTTTCAAGTTCAAGCGCCATCCACTTTTTCTTCTTTGTCTCGCCTTTTCTTACCCGTATTCCTTGCCATTTCTTTTGTTCTTCGAGATATTCCTTTACTTCTTGCTTGGTAAGAAAAATTGAATTTCCAAACATCCCAAAGAACTTCAGTGGGTCGTCAAGCATAACTATCCGTTTTATAGCTGCCTCCCCCACAAAGCCTGTATCCTCATGGGATTGATAGAAAACAAGTTTTAACCCTGGCTTGATTTCCTTGAATACTGTCGCAGGTTTAATAAAAACTGTCTTATTTTCTTCGAAGAAACGAGACATGTATTTCTTTGGAATCGGAAACGTAACCCCTTTAATCTCATCCATAATGATTCCTTCACTTTCCAGTTTCAAGAATGAGTTGATAATCTTTTTCAGGGATCTCTCGCATGGCGACGCGTATGTGTCCTGTCCACATTGTTTTATTTTTGATAAATTCCAGTTTCGGTATTAGCGGCTTGAATTCAACCGGTTCCTTGAATAGCTTGATTGGCCTGAGTTTGACCCGATTGGGAAAGACTTCATTGCCCATACTCTCCGGCGTGATGAATATTGGTTTCATATCCTCATACCCTTCGGATACAATTTCGAATGCACCCACAACTGCAGAGGGGAGAATAATATCACCCTCCTTTTTCTGGGCGACGTAAATGAGAATGGAATCTCCAGGCTTTACCCGCTCAATGATGGATTTGTTCCGCTTGGGAATACCCCAGATGTTTTTTTTCCTGATTATCTCCCAATTATCCCGATTTGAGGAGGCAAACCACCTAACCATATGCGTAGTTCGGTAAAAATCATTATAAATCTTCTTCAATGGTTCGAAAATTGAGAGAGATGGAAGGCACTCACTTCTTGACTAACGCATGATCAAGAACTTCCTCAATTGTGCTCACCGGAGTGAGTTTGACTTTCTCGAGGATATATGCGGGGAGCAATTGCGCATCGTTCATATTATCCTGAGGAAGAATTACCTCAGCGATTCCTGCCTCGTAGGCTGCCTGGATCTTCTCGTGAATGCCGCCGACAGGGAGCACCCGTCCCATTATGGTGATTTCGCCGGTCATCGCTATATCGTTCCGCACAGGAATGTTCCGCAATGCCGATGCGATTCCCGTCACTATCGTGATTCCAGCAGATGGGCCTTCTTTTGGAATAGCCATGAATGTGGCGAGCACGGCGACATCGAAGTTCTGGCGCCATTCAAGGGGCAGATCAAGTTCCTTGTACTTCGCCTTGATATACTGGGCTGCGGCTTCGATGCTCTCCTTCATCACTCTCTGGATTGAGCCCAGCGGCACAATCTTTCCGTTTCCTTTGGTCGCCTGCATCTCAAACCGCAGGATCAAGCCCCGATCTCCAGCAACCGCAAGGCCGATAACTTCGCCGACTGAGGGGTGCTCCGGCAGGGTCACCTTCTGATCCCGGTCTGCATCGGGCAGTGTCGGGATAACGGTCTCCCCCGTTGCATGGATGGTTGCGCCGATTTTCACACGTTCGTATTCGCCGGGAGCCATACGCTGGAGTTGTTCCCGGATTCTCTGGCGCATTTCACAGGCGATAGACAGGATCTCTTTGAGTTCCTCGTTGGTAATATCTCCATCAGGGTAGAGCAGTTTTGTGAGACCGGAGAGTGTCTTTATGACCGCACGTTGATCCCTCCCGGAGATGCCCCGTTCGGTATTCCCGGTGTCGATGATGGAGAACTGTGATTTGATCGAGTCAAGCGGATTTGTGCGGCGAAGCTCATGCATTATTTCGCAGAAATAATCGGTGATGAATCCGTAATCCTTCGCATAGCTGTTGGGAGTGAGCTTGGGAATCTCCCAGCCCGGCAGATAGGCGTGAAGACGATCGAGGAATGCGATCACCTGGAGGAATCCGGGAAGGGGCTCAAAGAGATGGTAATATTTCTCATGGGGAAGCTCGCCCTGGACATCAATATTCCCGACGAAGACCAGACTCCCGAATGCCAGTATCTCCTTTTTGCCCCGGTTGAACTTTGCGTCCTGCATGTATCCCTGCATAATGCTGACGAACGACGCCGGATCGGTGAACTGAGTGTGAGCGATCTCATCAAAGACAACGGCGTCTCTGGTCCCGACCATGCCCACCTGGCCCGTATTGAGATTGATGAACAGCTGTGCGGGAGTTGCCTTACCGCCGGAGAGCACCTGAGCGTAGTAAGAGATATTGCGGTAGAGATACGTTTTCCCCGTCTCACGGGGGCCGAGTTCGATCATATTGTAGTTGGACTCCACGAGCGGAAGACTGCGGCAGAGGTAAAGGATCTTCTGTCGCCGGGTCAGCCGGTCAGGATCGAGCCCACAGGAGTTGATGAGAATATCTATCCACTCATTGGTGGACAATTGTGCACGCTTTTCAATGAACTCGTCCATATGAATGACGCTGATCTGGAAGGGAGTAAAGCCGGTGACCTTGAAGGGGCGGATCTTTTTGTTATGGATCTCAGTCTCATCATAGGTAAGATCGATCGTCCCCCACATGCCCCCCGAGAGGAGCATCGGGTACTGGCGTACGATGTGCTCAGGGATGTTCACGAAGTTTTCATTCAGTGCGGGAATGGTGGCCCAGTATTTGTCCTCAGTTTCGACCAGACGCACTTCAAGACTGGAAATGACCGAGTGGTGGCGGTTCTCCCGGATAAAATGCCGGATTTTTTCTGCCTCCGCACCATGGACGAAGTTTTCCTTGAGCCGTCGTGCAACAAGGCTCATGTCCTCCTGAAAGGTTTCCTCACTGCAGTAATTGTCAATGAGGTACTCCAGCACATATCTGGGGAATTCATCAACACCGGTGTCGAGGGTCAAATCCTTGTTCACGACTTTCCCGCTGAAAATTTCCTTGAATTTGGTGTTCATGTTCAGATTCGCTCCTGCTGTCCTGTGGTTTTTGATTTCCTTTTCACTGGTGTCTGCGGACTTCGTTCGTGCATCTTGGCACATACCAGATAGTTTTCCTCCGCTTCGATCAGCTGCTCATCAGTGAGGCGATCGGAGGTGATCCCTCCCTGCTCATAGAGAATTTTTCCCATCTCGTACATGCCAGATCTCCTGCAGTGCCGGAGCCACTCAAGGAGGGTTGCGATGCTTGGGCGCTCATGGTCGGGAATAGACACTCCCTGATTGATGAACGCGACATAACGCTTAATCCGCCGGTTCGTGCCCTTCGACCGGCCCTCTTTTTTTATCTGCGCTTCTTCCTGTGTTGCAGGGAGGCGGTAGGTGCCCTCATCAGTTTTGTAGAAGTAATCGATAAGCCACTCGACGAGAGGGCGACGGGGTTTGTCTTTCACTCTATAGACATAATGTTCCCAGATGTCACTATGATGAACTCCTTCCTTAGCTGGATGATTTTCGAGCCAACGCAGCATGAATTCGGCAATCGATTCAGACGCAGCTTCTTCCTTGGCAGATTCAGCAGTATCAATGACTTCAAGTTCGGTCTCTTTGAGATACCATCGCTCATGCCCGTTCTCTCCCTGCACAAATGCGGGATCCGCAATGCGGCAGAGGGCAGCATCAAAATCGTGCGCCTCCATCTGACCCTTGCGGACCATACGGGAGACCAGTTCATCGTAGATTCTATCTTTTGTAATACCGGGATGAACGGAGAGGTATTCCCGGATAATCGCCTGCACCTTCTCAGAAAATGTCCGGGTATCCTCATCTCCAGTTATTGTGACGGCACCGGATGTTTCACCGGGGTAGGGTTTTCGGAAGTTGATGACGAGGTCGCGTTTGTTGACTTTATCACCTTTCGATTGATTATATGTTTTTTGACCAGTATCGATAAAAAGAGCAGATTCAGGATTATCAGGAACAAATCCTACTTCTGTCATAATATCCTGAATTAATTCCCAAGTGCCTTCAGAAGTATCATGATAGCAGAGCGATAACCATCGGCAGGGTTTAAGAATTCTATAACATTCAGACATGGATTGAATTATCAAATTTGCCCAATCATTTTCGGTTTTTCCCCGAATCTCATTAACAATGACTTCTTCGTTATGCCACAAAGTGTCTAATCCCAGCCAAGCTTCCCAGATAAAATTGAGTTCGCCATACTGTACCTTATCGGCATAGGGCGGATCCGTAAATATGTAATCAATAGAATTTGTAGAGATTTTTGATAAAATGCATGAAGATTCAGTGCTAATTAGTACTTCATTTCTTTTAAGATCATATTCACTTTGAGCTGATGAAATCGTTCTAATTTTTGTCTGAACCGAATTGATTGGACATAATTCCTTGAATATCTGTGGTAAGTAATATGTGCCATTCTGCGTTTGTGTCGATTCTGCTCTGCACATTCTACTGTTAATTAAAATAATTCCGTTGAAAGCAAATAATAGTGCGTCGACGATTTTTGAGTTATATTGTAATTCTGAGATATTCTTTTTTAATATTGCTAATGCCCACAAATTCCGTTTTGTGAACAGTTCTGAAATATTCCTGAAATTTCTACCAGGTCTCCAATTGTCACCCCAAGGTTTCGTATCATCCTCAACATTCATCATTTTATGAGGAGGATACCAGTAGGGGATCTCCCGCTCTTCGATCTCCCTCAATTTTCCGAGATCATACTTCTCGAAATTCTCTCTTTTTGTAGGATCATGGTCGTTGTGCCGACGTTCATCCCTTTTTGGATAGCAGCCGTTTTCGCAGATGTAATTCACCAGCACCGGCACCGCACCATATCGTTTGCTCCGCGTACTGATCTCTTCGATGTGCCCGTTTTTGATGCAATGAGGACATGCCATAGCTTTCTTCATTTTGAGAGGCTGCCCTTTCTTCTGCGTCTTGGCCGGAATCTCCACTTCTACACAGTCAAACAGAGGTACCTTCTCCATGCATCTCGGGCACTGGAAGACCTGTGAGTAGACGGTGTATGCCGTGGTTGCCTTCCCCCCACAGCGATCGCATCTCGTCTCGTAGAGCCAATCGATCTCCGGTTTGACCTTCACCTTTAGCTCCTCGAAGGCTGACTGCAGCTCATCCACGTCCACCGGCGTGCAGTAATTTTTGGTGATGAACGTCGCTGCAGGACTCCGATCGATCGCGATCGCTTTCCGGCCCTCCATGAGCGCAGCGAGGGCAGTGCCTCCCGATCCGCAGAATGGATCGAGCACAAGATCGCCTTCCTCGGTATAGTGTCGTATGTACTGGCGGATTGCATCGTGTGGTTTCTTCGACCAATAGGTGTGCATGTTGTAGATGGCCGTGGCCTTCGTGGTCGTGATCGGCTCGTTGAAGGCCGGGACATCGTAGTCATCCGTCTCCGGATCATAGGGCTTCTCCCGGATGTGTTCCTCTACAAATGCCCGCAGATTCGGGTTCGGCTTGTCCCCCGAGAAGTAGCCCTCGGGCATGCTGGGTATACTACCTGATTTCTTCCCTGGATTCTTTTTTGGTGTTCTGTTATCGATCATCTTCATTGCAGATACCCCCTACTTGAACTCCATCGTGCGTTGCGTTCCTTTCGGCGTCAGTCCCAGAATATTCCCAAGACTGCCGACGCGCCGGACAATCCGCCCCGAATTGAGGTTTACTACAAACTTGTGGATCAACACATTGCGGACCTTCTTTCGACCATCGTGATAGGAATACGTGAGAGTAAAGAGGCGGTTAACACTCCCCTGGTTCCGCTCTTCGTCATCGATCTCAATCGTGGTTGGAGTGAAACGGAAGTCGACAGTATGCTGACTCCAGGGGGACAGAAAAATCACACGGGGCCTGAGCGGTGTTGTATCAGGATTGTCGCTTTCTCGGGCATCGAGATCGATGCGGAGATCTTCACCGGCAAAGCTTGAATCCCCCGAATGGCGGAACTGCACTCGGAATGTTATCTCCTCCCCTTCGTAGATTTCAGTCGGGGCGGCGATGAACTCCACCGAAACGGGTTCTCGCTCAGTGGACTTCACCTTGAGCACGGCCATAGGGATCAGCAGTTCCTGGAGTGAGATGCCGCCATGGGAATATGCATCCGGTTTGAAGTACTTCCCGGGCCGGGAAAATGCGTATCCAACCTTGGGGAAGACTATGGATTCCCTCTTCTTTACTACCTCATTCCGGGTCCGTTTCTCGATATATCGTTCCTCAACCGGCAATCTGAGAATTTTTGGTGAAAATTCAATGATGTTTGACTGAATGTGTGGGGGGAGATGGGTCTGAGATAGTGGCTGCGGAAGCGCACAATGCAGATAATGGCAATCACCCGGATCCGAAAGATCATCCTTTTTAAACCAGATCTCGTCTCTTCCAACAGGCCCAAATCCATGGTCCGCTGTAACAAACACCTTGGTTCCCGGTGCAAGATTTCTCATGATCGCCATGACATCGCGTTCAATGAAGCGGCGAAACTCTTCGTAGATATCAGCAAGAGGGCGGGCGGGAACCATTTTGCCATCCACTTCTTTCATCCGGATATTGTGCAATCCTTTATCGCAGAATTCGAAGATATACATCTCAAGCTTCCCTGAATCTGCAGAATAACGGACGGTCTGCCCGATGCCGAGATCTGTTGGATCCACCTTTTCTATCTTGGGAGAGAACGCAAATTCTCGAGCGACGGATGCTTCGAGGAGTGAATTCTCTGCATCATTGGGTCTGAAAGAATCCGGAAAACCACCTGCAGAAATCGCATTCCGGGAGATCTTTGTTTCTGATGGGATAAGAGAGCAACCCCGAAGCTCTTCGACAACCTCCATAAATTCGAGGAGCTGAGGCCGGAGGAACTCATCCCAGATATCATACCGCATGCCATCAAATATAAAAATCACCGCATTCTCGGTCTGCGGGTCCCAGTGAGGTTTCAACAGTCGTGAAATAAATTGGCTGGTGAGCACAACCTCCTCGCTCCCCTCCGTCCAGGAAGGGTAATCGCGTTTGACAACCTCCTGGAACCGGATATTGAGATCGTTGATGAGCTTCTCTTCTTTCCCTTTAATTTCCGGAATTCTCTTTCGCACGAACTCCAATATCTCAATGAATTGTTGTGGAAGGCGTTCTTTCCTTCTTGGGAGAAGGAGATCGTCAGCAGTAAAGAGAATACGTTCCACCACAGAGAGAGAATACTCAAGTCGGTTGATGTGTTTTTCATTCCAGTACTTCCAAAATGTAACGAAATTCAAATCATCCGTGGGTTTGACCTTGACTAATCTATCGACAGTTCGCAGATTTTTTCGAATCTGAAGCAATTCATAGACATTTTTATACGCATCCTTGAGCAACGTCCACGCACGAGACGTCCGTTCGTCGACAAATACCGGCGTTTTCTCAATCTGGTCGCTGAATAAAAAATTATACAACTGCTTTTGATATTCCAAAGATGGTTTGGGCGACATCAAGTCACGGATTGCCAATAGCAGGGTGAGGGAGCGGACGAGTGTTGAGAAATTCTCCTGCTGGATGACTGAAACAAATCCCTGTGGCTCATCAATGTGCAACTGATCAATGAGCAGGAGAGAGAGGGCCTCCTTATCCAGATAATTTTCCGCATCATCAAGATCAGCGTTTGCTCGTTGAGGCGATTCTTTAATCAAGCTCGGGGCGATGTTCGTGAGTTCTTCAGCAGAGAGGTCACCGAAAAACTGCACATCCGGAGCGATGCTCTGCAAGATTAACGGCCAGTTATCGCTATGCTGTGAGATGATAAGTGAAAGGTAAAACCCGCGGATAACCACATCGGGATCATGCTGGGCAAACCAGCAGAAAGGCTTGGGTGCTTTGGTGAGAGATTGTTTTACCGTTTTGATCACGTCGGGAGTGAGCAAGGAGAGTTCTTTCAATTCTTCATGTTTCAGAAGTCCAATTTTCCAGTAATCCCCGGGTTTTAACGATATAAATGCAGATTCTCCAATCCCTAATGAAGCGAAAGCCACAATTTTTCGGAGATCCTCATCGGTGAATCGCGAACTGTCAGCACGTCTCAAATTTCCATACGCATCCAGCACTCCTTCGAGATTCTGGGCGATCAGGCGTGCATACTGGCGATTGTTCACCTCTTTGGGCCAGGTCGGATCGCCATTGGTCTGGTCTTTGAGGAATTCCTGAAGATCAAGGGTGATATATGCCGATTCGGGGACTTCATCAAGTAGGTCTGGATAAAAAATCGGGGGAGCATGGCGTCCCTGTTCATGCCGCTGTCGCCCGAGGGGGGTTCTGTCAATCAGCAGGACTTTTTGTTTTTGTGGATCAGAATGTGCTTCCTGGAGAAGCTCGCGGAATACCAGATTCGTGGCCGCAACTATGGTGATGTAGTCATTGTTGTCGGCAAACGTTTTGAGGCCGTCTTCCGTAGGTGACAGCAGTTGCAGGGGATCCCTGAGAACTATGTAAGGTTCATTCTTCACCGATTCGAGTTTTTCCAGCACCCATTCCACGAGCATTGTTCCTCACTCCAGCTGAATCATCGGCAGGGAATCGTCATCGTGCTCGATCGATTCCAGTTCCCGCATGAGGAATTCCCTGAATTCATCGACAATGTCGGCAATATGCTCGCGTTCTATGGTCTGGATGCTCGGCGTGAACGAGCTGATGCAAACCGGTTTAATCACCAGCTGCTTCAGATAGCGATTAACCGTGTCTATAAAGTTCGACCCGTCACATTCCATGCTCCGCAGATACTGCTGGACATCCTCGACGGATTCACAGGAAAGTAGACCATCGATGATCGGATCGCCCGCCCCCTGTTCGAGTCGTTTTTGTATGGAGGGATTAATGAAGAATTCAAGCGCGGATTTGAACGCCAGCTGGAATGTCCTTTCTACCTCTTCCACGCATTGATCGGCATTCTGGAGGTAATTTTCGTAATTGGCAAAGGAAAGACCACATAAATGCTCAGGTTTGGCTCTTAGTTCCCGTTCGATCGAAGCATGTGAACTGTCGGGACAGAAGAAGATCTGGTCACGGCTGTTTTTAACAAGATCACGGATCTCGGTGGAACGCTTCTGCTTCAGGGCGTTGATCTCCTCGATTGTCGAGAGGATCTTCATATCATCACTCTGTACGAGCGCAGTGAGTCGTCCCTTATATTTCTCAAGCTGTCCGAGAACATTCTGATGGAGCGCCATATAGAGGGACGTATAATCCTGTACCAATTCCCGGAATGTTGCTTTTATTGCAGTATCCCCAATGCCAATCAATTCGGTCCTCAGTCGCAAATCATTTGAGATGAACGGTGTGATATCATGCATCGCCTGATCAATCACATCTCGTTTCGCACGAATATCATCCAGTTCAGGACGATCGGTGAACGCATAGGTGCAATAACGGTGGATTGCGATAAGATCTGTGGAATATTCTAGGAACTTTTCTATCTCGTGATATTTCCCAAACTTGATGGCCAGATCATCGACTTCACCCGGATCAGCGCGGTCATCATCGAACGCAAGGTATCCCAGTGCATCTTTCAATGCGTAGAGGGTTAGATCGATATCATTACCCGCAATATCGTGCTCGAAGAGTGCCACGATCTGATCGAGCTCCTGGCTATAGGGATTCGGAGTCTCGAGGATGGTGAACAGATCATCGGCACGTTGTTTCACCATAGCCGATTTATCCCTTTCATGGACGAATAGCGCCTGTAGTCTGTCTCGATATCCAGTAATACTCATATCATCGTCTGTGGCGGGTATCTCTTCTTCAAGGAGTTTTGATGCATAAGGACGCAGAATATCCCAATTCTCCGGTTTCGCCATCTTTTGCAGTTCAATCATGTTGTCGAGGACATTTTTGTTGAACTCGATGGAGGATATTGTCGAATAATCGATGTATTGCTGGGGAACCTGAGCCCTGGTCCCGAGATTGATCCTGATCTTTCCTTCCCTTGCAAGGCAGAGCAGGTAGATCTGAAGGATACCGGGAGAAAGGCCATAATTTTTCCCATTTGGCCCATTTATCCCTGTAAAATTCTTGTAGATTACGGTCAATGGCATCGTCTGAGTTCCGTCGACGAGCTTCTCCTCGATGAACTGCTGAATATCCGTGATAAAGGAGTTATCATGAATATGAAGTGTTTTTGCATCCCTTGTGGTGATTTTTAATCCCGGCCCGAAGTTCTGCACCGCGTTCTCGTTCTTTCCGAGTTTCGTTCCTTTTGGAATCGATCCTCTTTTGACAATTCCGTTGATAATCTTCGTCACGTCCTCTTTGGCGAATATGGACGTCCCTTCAAAACCGAGTGTGCGCGAATCGTAGGTTGCGTTAAGCACACGATCGACAATTGGGGTGAGGATATTGACGAGGCCGCCTGCCATGTGGAATGACATATCAGAATTATCAAGTGAGCACATTCTTCCCCGAGCATAGCGATCTGTCACAATCCTTGCGGTGGTCCCCATCTCCGTCTGTAGCTGATCGTTGACCCAATCAATGACTGCAATAGCATCATCCGATTCCTTCCCCTGCCATAATTCCACAAGCCGACGATATGCAGCGAAAGTAATGAGGCGATCGCGTTCTTCTTGCGTCAATTCTCCCGGAATCCAGAATATGAGACGAGGATCCTTGTGCTGGATAAGATAGTTCATGACGAGATCTGCATCGACAGGCTTCGAACTGACAAAAACAGCAAAATCATGCCCATTTTCATCGCTCTCAATCAGAGGCAGTGGTTTATTCTCTGCAACAATGCGGTGCAGATCCCGCATCCCTATGATACCATACGTCTTTTTATTTTGCCAGAGAACTTCGAGTTCCTGATCCCCACGTTTCTTTCCCGCATCCCGCCAGGCAATATGGTTCGGAACTATGTCTCGGAATATTGACCTGATATCATGGTCAAGACCATAGGTCATTTTTCGGGTTCGAACATCCCACGCATCGAGTGCGAGAAGGTGCTCCCATGCATCCTTTTGCATGACCTCGTTTGCCTCAGCCTCGCTGCGAATCTTTTCAAACAATTCCCTGACCTGGATGCCTTCCTGCTCGGGATCAAACCGGAAAAGTGATTTTGCATCTTCATCCTTTTTCTCCCGGATCTGCGGTATTTCTTTTCTGAGCGCATCGGCGAGAATATCGTAGTGCTCGATATTTTCCTGGACAAGTGCATCCGGTGTTTTTTCATTGAGGATACTATTGGCCAGATCTTCCCCGGAAAGGCCAGCTGATTTCCTCTTTGCGATATGGTAGAGGAAGAGCGTTTGCAGGATATTGACGGCCCTGTCATGGTAAACCTTGAGAAATCCCTTTGGCGCCCCGTCGATGTGCTGTTTTGCGCTTTCATAAGATTTGTATTCCCGATCCCGTTTGGATTTTATTGCTGCAAGCCCCGCATTCGTACCGCTTGGATCTTCAGAATAATCCATCGCTTCATCGAAGAAGTCGTGGAGGCGGATTAATTCCTTCCGTTCGGACTTGATTGCGTGCTTCAAGGTCTGATGCATGAAGTGAATTGCTGACCGTGCGGTGGTCAGCTCGTGGGTTATATCCCTGAGCACTTCAATTGCCGGTTTATGGAAGGGGAAAAACTGGGTGAATTCGCTTTCTCCGATCTCCCGCGGCCAGGTAAATCCGCGTCGGTAGTAATTGTAGTATCCATGAATCGCATCTGGTTTTTCGATGTCACGCACGCGCGAGAGAACAATTGAGTAGTAATCGCTTTCCTCTTGAAGAAGCGGGACGAGTTTGAGCCGGTCATCCGCGATGATATTTTTCACACCGGCAACCCGCGATTCGATCGCCTGCTGGGCTGCACATACGGTCCAAATAGGGAGATTTTCCACCTTTGCAAGTCGATTGGAGAGAACTACGAGCGTTTTTTCATCCTGCGCTCTGCGTTTGTCGTCACGGTCCTTCATAAAAAGTGAGACCTCGTCGATGAGCAGCAAAACACCGGTATAACCTTCATCGAGGATGGTCTTCACCATGTGGCGGAGCACGTCCTCGGTTTCCGCCTCGATATTCGGCCGCATGTCAAGGTATTCATCATAGAAGCGCCAGAGCACATTTCCAGCATTCTTTTTGAAGAGAGGAGATTTGTTGTCCTGGATATCGTTGATGAGGTCGTTGATATCCCACATCTCATCTTCCGAATTGAAGTATGCGGGGTCCCTAAGAAATTTCTGCAGGTCGTTATAGTAACGCTCGAGATCCCGCTCGAGGAACCGATCCGCAAGCAGTTCGACAGGATATAGAGAGATGTTTTTCCCGGTCTCTTTCTGCAGCTGGTCTTTAACTGCATCCAGGATATACTCGGAGAGTTTGCGGCCGGTTTCATCGTAGCCAATCGTTCCGCCGCCGCTCCCAACGAGGGTCTTTGCCACGACGAAAATCCCCTTTCCATCCTTGCTTTTTGCTTTGATCCCGTCATCCCAGAATTGGGCCAGAGATTCTCGTTTCCCCCGCCCCTCTTTCTGCTCCTTTTCCTGGACCATTTTCCATGCTTCTTCACTGCCAAGGGCAAGCGCGGCAAGGAAACAGAGGAGGTGGGACTTACCCGAGCCGAATTCGGCCTGCACCCAGTATCCCTGCCCAATAGGGCTATCTTTGCGTTCAGGATTGTAGGGTGCTGCCATATTGCGAAAGATATCGTTGAGAAAATGGCGGACAGGATCAATTTTAAACTCTTCGATGGTGCGCAGTTCCGGTGTCCGGGACGTGATTGCCTCCAGACTATTACCGTCAGCCCAGATGTGTTGCTCAAGTGCGTATACAGAGATGATCTTATCAGGAACGCTGCAAATGTTTCCCAGCGGTTCGCGTATTGTGGTGAGATCGGTTGGCGCCATGGTGTATAATCTTCTCTCTTTATTATAGGGATTTCGTCAGATTAGTGTCGATTGCGTTTGTTGCTGCTTTTTTCCTGCAGATTCTCCCTGATCGAGCATCCTCACGCAGGCGACATAATCTTCTTCTATTTCGATCTGCTGTTCATCGGGTAAGTGATCAAATACGATCCCTCCCCGTTCGTAGAGCAATTTGCCCATCCTATACTGTCCCGAGCGGCGACAGTGACAGAGCCATTCGGTAAGGGTTGCGGAATCCGGACGGTCGTTATCAGGGATGGGGACCCCCCTCTCGATATAGGCGAGATAGCGCTTGATGTGCCGATTCATCCCTTTCACGCGCCCTTCTTTTTTCACCTGCTCTTCTTCTTCTGTGGCAGGGAGACGATACGTGCCAGTATCGGTCTTATAGAAATAGTCGGGAAGCCACTCGACAAGGGGACGGCGTGGTTTATCCTTCACTGCATAGATGTAGTGCTCGAAGATGTCACTGTAATGAACACCCTCCGACCCCGGATTTTTAGACAGGTAAGCGGAAATGAATGATTTCACACTCTCTGATGCCGCATCTTCCTTTGCCGACTCGGCAAGATCGACCACTTCGAGTTCTGCTTCTTTCAGGTACCACCGTTGAGCGGTTCCATTCCTTTCGATGCCATCGCTGGATGCAGGATCTGCAATTTCAGCAAGTAGAGCATCGAAATCATGGGCTTCCATTCGACCAGACCGCACCATGCGGGAAACGAGATCGTCGTAAATCCGGTCCTTTGTCGCTCCAGGAGAAATTGAGAGGAAATCACGGATGATGGAACGGAGTTTTTCGTTGAAGGTTTCTGAATCTTCGTCTCCGTTGATAGTGGTCCCAGTAACTTCGCCCGGAAGGGGTTTGCGGAAATTGATGACGAGATCGCGTTTGTTGACTTTATCGGCAATATATTGATTATAGGTCTTTTTTACAGAGTCAATGAAAATCGCATTATCGATTGAATCAGGAATAAAGCCGATTTCTGTCATTATATCTTGAATAAATTGCCAAGTCCCCTCTGATGTATCATGATAGCATAAAGAGATCCATCTTCCTGGTTTTAAGATTCTAAAACACTCAGATAATGAGAGTTTCATCATCTTAGCCCAATCTTCTTCTGTTTTTTCGCGAATATCATTTATTGTAATTTCTTGATCATGCCACGTTGTATCAAGTTGTAACCAAGCTTCCCAAGCAAAGTTTAATTCACCATATTGAACTTTACCAGCGTAAGGAGGATCTGTAAAAACATAGTCAATCGAATTTGAAAAAATATTTGGCAAATAAGTCGCAGAATCAGTAGATAATAATAATTCAGTTGATTTTAATTCTAAATTTGAAAGATGTCTTAATGATTTAAATTTATCTAAGAATTGGTTTATTACATTAATTTCTCTACTTACTTGAGGGAGATAATATGTTCCCGAAATAAAGCCATGCTGGCCATCTTTTGTCCACAAATACATCCGACTTGAGCTAAATAAGATTGCACTCATTGAGAATAATATTAAATCAAAAAATTTGGGAAATAATTTTGAAATATCAACAATTGCTGAAATAGCCCATAAATTTCGTTTTGTAAATAAATCTGAGACTTCTTCGACATTATAAAGTCTTAATGCATCCCGTTTATAGCGACTGAAACCAGTCATATCATATCCTTTCGGATACCAATAAGGCATCTCCCGTCTCTCAATCTCCCGAATTTTACCAATATCGTACATCTCGAAATATTTCCGTTTCTGCGGATCGGGATCATTATGTTGACGTTCAGCCCGTTTTGGTTTACACCCATTTTCGCAGAAATAACTCACCAGCACTGGCACTGCACCGAATTTTTTACTCTGCGACCTGATTTCTTCCAAATGCCCATTTTTATAGCAGTGAGGACACACACGAATTTTTTTCGGCTTTCCGGTTTTAGTCGTTCCTTCAACTTCCATGCAGTCAAACAGGGGCACATTCTCCATGCACCTCGGGCACTGGAAGACTTGAGAGTAGACGGTGTATGCGGTGGTTGCCTCCCCACCACAGCGATCACATCTCGTCTCGTAGAGCCAGTCGATCTCCGATTTGAGCTTCGCCTTCAACTCCTCGAAAGCCGACTGCAGCTCATCCACGTCCACCGGCGTGCAGTAGTTTTTAGTAATGAACGTCGCTGCAGGGCTCCGATCGATGGCGATCGCCTTCCGCCCCTCCATGAGCGCAGCGAGGGCCGTGCCCCCTGAGCCGCAGAAGGGATCGAGCACCAGATCCCCTTCCTCGGTGTAGTGGCGGATGTACTGGCGGATGGCATCGTGCGGTTTCTTCGACCAGTAGGTGTGCATGTTGTAGATGGCCGTGGCCTTCGTGGTCGTGATCGGTTCGTTGAAGGCCGGGACATCGTAGTCATCCGTCTCCGGATCGTAGGGCTTCTCCAGGATGTGCTCCTCCACAAAAGCCCGCAGATTCGGGTTCGGTTTGTCGCCTGAGTAATACCCATCGGACATATGCGGGATCTCACGTTTCGCCTGCTTTTTCACATCCTTCTTTCGATCATCCACCCGTCGCTCAGCCATGGACTATTTCACCTCCCAGAGGTGGTCGTCGGTAATCAGTGACCTGGGGAGTTTATACTCTCCGTCCACAGCGGGGTACATCACCAGGCGCTCACCCGACCTCTTCCCGGGCAGCAGGAGCACGATCCGGCGTTCATCGGTCGCCATTGTGCGCAGCGGGCTCAGATCGATATCGTATGCAAAGATCAGTTCGAGATCTTCGAGAATCAGAAGTTCTGATTTTGCAAAATTCTCACGTAAAAATGCTTCGAATGCGTTCCGGACACTCATCCTCGTTGGCTCAGGGCGACGGGCCTCGTTCTTTACAATCTCCCTGAATTCTTCATCAGAGAAAGCATTGATAATCCCTTCATTCACCGAAAGTGGAGCGGGGAATGTATTCCCGTCTGAAAGAGAGGCGCGTTGGAGTTCTTGTGAAAATATGTCTAATTTCTTGTACGTCCCTAGAACGCCGTATAGGTGTCTTCCAACCGGAATGTCAAGTTTTTTCCTCAGCTCAATGATGATATCCGTATAATTCATTTATTCACCAGATGTTTAACCGCCTCTTCGAGCGTGTATTTCGTTGTGAACTGTCGGACGGTGTCGATTTCTGATACTTTCGCGATAATGCCAAGATTCCTCAATTCGTACAGTGCTACTAATATCTCCTCTGGATTCCAGAGCAACGATCGGATCGCCGGATTCCTCTCGAGATTCTCGATATCATACATCCTCGGTTTTGGATATTCGGAGTGAAGAATAAACGCAAATGAAGCGAGAGGGATATGCCGGTATTTGAATCGCATGGTGTTGTTTTCCGCTTGCACGATCCCTGCACCGGTCAATGCTTCCCTGAAACCTCGAATGCCATCTTTCACATACTTTGAATTGGGAAAACGCTCAGTAAGAAAATCTTTGATATGAAGTCGGTCTATTGATCCCTTCCCGATATTCCGCAGGAGCAGGTGGTCACATATCTCATAGGTGAGCGGATAGGTTTTACAGAACCGGTAAAAACAGACGTCCCGGAGAGCCTGACTATCTGGATATTTAGATGCGAAAAGGCGGATGGCGTGATCAGCAATATTATCGGGGAAGATATAGGTAAGAATGTACGCAGCATAGCGTTGCCGAGAACTTTCTGCGTTAAATCGAAGATTATTTCGGATATACTCCCGCACCACATCGATATCGCTTGTATCGGGAAGATTCGGGAGCAATTCTACCGCTTCCTTCATAAGGGCCTTTGAGACCATTCCGGTTCGAGATCCTTTGCGCGATATTAATGAAGGTTTTGGTTGACTACGAGACACACCATCATCAGATTTCGTATATGTTGTTAGCGATTTTTGATAAGCTGAATCATTTACAAATGCGACAGAATTTGACTCTAGAATATTGGAGGACTTGATATATTCTACAATCTTAATTAATGTTGCAGTGTATTCCTTAATTCCAGAAATTGTGATTAAATCATTAAAATCAGCTTCGAGAATCCCGGACAGATTTCCATATCGAGACATGAGATCTCTTACAAGGGGTTGAAGATCAATTCGTGGAATAGCATAGGAAAGAAGAATTTCTAGTAGTGCATCCTCCTGTTGTGCATAGTGTTTTTTTTCAAGGAAATCATTTCGAAGTTGATTTCTTCGGCTCATTTTCTGTTCTTTCCGAGTTCCTCTCATTTTTTATTCTCACCAGCCAGTATTATGATTACTAGTTTCCTTGATTGAGTATTTTTATATTTTATCCGTGTAGCCCAAAAATGAAATTCATTCACAAACATTAGTATTCACATTTTACATTTAGTTAGTGTGGAAATTTCCTATCATAACTTTAAATACACCTCATTTTGTCTTCTTAGAACTCCTCCCGTGCGATCGATTTTTTAATGGAACAATTTGAACAGGCAAGGCCCTCTTTTCAGTGGAAAATTTAACAAATCCTTCACCAGTCTGGGCATTCAATAATACTTCTTCCTTCGCCCATTTATTTCTTGCAATATATCGGGCATCTTTCGCTAGATTTTGTTTAAATGTTAGAACAGTTCCAGCATTTGAGAGGAGAACCTCATTAAAATCACTTGCTCGTTGAGATGCAAGAATAATACCTATCCCATATTTTCGTGCTTCCCTGAAAAGTTTGTCGATAGGAGACCCAGGATATGCAAGACGATGAGCCTCATCAATTATACAATAGAGCCGGATGCGTTTACTCTGTTCAAGATGATAAGAGTATTGTATAAGTTTATTGATCATCAAATCGGTCACAGTCATTTTCACGTCATCACTCGGAGCATTTTTCAATTGAAAAACCGTTGAAGATGAAAGCAACGAATCAAAATCAATCATTTCATCTTTTGCAGAAAAAAGATCGTAGTCAAATAATATATCGAGTTTGACATGTAGACTGCTCAATGTGCGTTGATCGGTGCAGACTGAATCAATACAATCATAAAAATGTGAAAAAGGGAGTAGCTTTTTGTTTCCGCTGAATGGTGTGCTTAAATCGGTGATACCACTATCCTTGTAAAATTGTCGTATAGCTTCCCGAATCTTACCTTCTTGAACAACGGTGATATTTTCAAAAGTATGTTTGATGATTTCCGATACTTTGTATACCACATCTTTTGGCCTTTCGCCTTTGAGGATATGAAGGGGATGAATTCTGACGCTCTCTTCGTTAATAATTCGGTCCCCAAATTCTAAAAAATCATCATGGAAATCAAATATAAGGAGAGGAATGCCATTCCGATATAGTTCGTGACAAATAACTTTTAGTGTTTCAGTTTTTCCTGAACCTGAACCGCCAGAAATTATCATATGAGGGTTTTGTTCTTTGTTTGGTTTCCATGTGATTTTTTTATTCCAGTAATTGATATCATCACAAAGTCCAAGATAAATTCCCAGCATATAATAAACCTACCACTATTAGTTTACAGAATGTTGTTATGTTTTTATAAATACCCGTTGCCTTCCTTCTTTAACAACCCGAACTGTTCCATGAAGACATGAAATAATTTCAAGCCCTGATTTGATTCTATTCAAGAAATACTGTCGATCAGGACGATCATTTCGGATATTCCTATATTCAATCAAGGAATAGATTTTATGAAACCTTTGAGAGAAGTCGATGCGATCCATTAACTGCTCAATATTAATTCGGTTACTTCCGTGATAGAAATCCAAGGAATCGGATAAATACTCAATCTCCTCTTTGATGTATGGATACATGCTTCCACGAAAATTTTTCAATCGAAAGGTGAAGAACATTTTTTCATTCTCAAATAATGTTGTTGTAGGATTGATTTCGCCTCGATATTGTAAAGACGTGTATAATTCTTCATCTTGTATAATGGGAATGGCATTTTTCATCTTTTCGAATAACACTTTCCTTCCATCACGTAATAATTTTAGTTTCTGCATCGCAGTGAGTATATAGCAGCAATCAAGTAAATAGAAATATACCGGATCACGTTCGTCATCTTCAAAAATAGTGTCATCCTCCTGCATCATGTTGATTCGTGCAGTTGAGATGTCAGACTCCCTTATTGCTTCAGTAAGTTCACCTGCTGAAAAAATACGTGAATTAACATCAGATGTAATGTATTTGTAGATCTTCTCAATTTCATTTTTCAAATAAATGTTTAATCGTGTAATTTCCTTTAATTCAGTGAATCTAAGATAATGGTTTCCTAAAATATAGCAATAATACACATTTCGCTTGGAAGATACATTTCCAAGATATTCCATTTTATTAAAAATCGCACTTGGCGCAAGTGCATGTGATACCCAATATTTCTCAATAGCCTTGATTTTCTCTTTTTGCTTTTGATTTTTATTTTTATTCATTCTAGCTCGGTTTACTCTTTGAAGCATGATATCAATTTTATCATGAGAATTCACTGATTTGTTGTTTTGAGATGGATTCTGTTCCAATTCAATTTCCCCAATTAAAAAATCAATAAGATCAACTATATATTTTCGGTTTTAGTTGTAGGATGTAGTATCCCGAATTAATTTTACAAATATTAACCTTCCGCATACATCCACCTCTGTGCATATCCGAAGATCCTTTCAGGGGGCAACCGATACCAGAAAGCATGAGCGGGTTCGTTGTAATCGAGGCTACTGTGGGACTTGATCTCATTGTGCCAATGCACAACTTTCTCCACCGAACCAAATCGTGGCGTTCTCCGTTCTACCTCGCCAAAAAACCTCTCGATCTTGCCATTGGATTGAGGATGATTCACCCGAGCTCTAATATGGCGGATTCCGTGATACTCAAGAAATTTCCGGAAGGTATGATCAGCCGTTTGGGGGTTCCTTGATGAAACGAACTGTGATCCATTATCAGTGAGGATTTCACGTGGGAATCCATATTCCTCGAATCCTTTTTCCAGAACTTGGATAGTATTTTCCGTTGTAGGTCGATCAAATATCCCGTAACAGGTAATCAGTCGGGACGAATCATCCATAAATGCGATGAGCCACCGGTCCTGCCCGTTGAGAGAGATCATCTTCCAATCTCCCTGCCACATCGACATGGAGTGATCTCGCTCATAACGTACCCATTTCCTCTGTTTTTGTTTCTTCATACAGGGCTCCACTCTATCATGGTGCAGAAGAATCCGATAGATTGTATTATGGAGGATGTGGATTCCGTTCTCTTCCTCGATCTTCTTCTCCAAGAGGGTTGGTCCAAGTGCATATTTGTCATATGCGGTGAGGACGAGTGCTTCTGTTTTACATGAGACTTGTTTCGGTTTCCGGCCTGGCTGCCGTGGATAGGGATAAAATCCGTTCTTCTTGTAAAATGAAATAACCTGGTAAATCCTTTGTCTGATAACTTGGTGATACTCTGCTATATCCTGAACCGGCCTCCCCGTTTCCACTGGTTTATGATTCCTCTTATATCCCGGTTGGATAATTTGCTCACATCTGAATATAAATCTGGTGTCAAATGATTTTGGGATACGACAAAATACATAAGATTACGTAATCTAATTGGGACTTCATGAGGGTAGTGTAACGATAGTTCTGTAAATTAGTATTTTGAGAAATTAAGATTGTGGTTCTTTTTCGAGAGTAATATTTAATATTTACCACGTTATACTATGAAATCATGCCATATGATCCGTTATCTGGAAAAATACGTAAAAAAGACTTCTTAGGGCACGAAATCTCATCAAAAGAGTATAAAAAAGAAATAATGGCTAATAATCGGAGAAAGGGGTTATCTGGAGAATATACCGCAAGGATGGATCACATTCTCAATGGAGAATTTGTTGAGAGAACTGGCAGGGGTTCTGATTTTCGAGTGTACAGTTATGATTTAAATCAAAATCGAATGATTCACAAGTATGATGAAGAAGTAAAAACAGGAAGAAGTCCATTATCACCTCTTCAAAGAGAAACTCAAAAAAGGCTGGGAAAAAAATACAAAGTCAGAAGGTATAATGACGATGATATATTAATTTAAATCAGTTTTAATATCTTCTTTGCGTTTTTTAGAAATCTGGTGTAAATATAGCTTCTAATGCCGCTAAACTATACCTTCGTTTCCATGAATGTTCTGAGTGTTCAGATAAGTGTTCAAACATATAAACTAACTCACTACATTCAATTGTTTTACAGAGCCTAACCGCAGATTTTGCAAGCATTAAAAAGCGATATTGATCATTACACCATTTCATTTCCTCAGGTAACTCACGGCAATGTTGTCTTAATCTATTGATATTAGTCATATATTTGACTCATCAAAAATTCATAAATATTTTGCGAAAATACTTTGATACCCTTCAGACGCTAAAACAAATGCATTAATAACAACTGCTCATTTTTGCAAAGAAAAAGTCAGATTTTTTGTGAACGAAAAATTACCGTACAAATCAAGCGGCAATTTCCGAATCTGTATCCGCAGATGTCTCTCGCGTACATCAGATTAATACCATCTACTTTTGATCCACCCCTCGTTGATACCAATGGGGATAGCCTCGGCCAGTTCGTCTGCTTCTCTTTGCATCACATCATTCAAAAACCAGATGACATTCCAATTTTTTACAACTTAATGTTCGCACTACTGTAAAATTATCCCTTAAGAAGATGAAGGATTATACAAAATCTGAATTACCTGATTAATCCTTTCAATTACTCTTTTACGTCCATCCAGAAAATCATCAATTGTTTGAATATCGGAATGAGCCCCGGGGTTTCGCAAATTCGCGATATCTCTTGTAGCTTTTCCAACTATTGAAAAATTTTTCCCGAGATTTGAATTAAGGTATTGAAGGACAATGTGTGCCACAGGATGATTGGATTGTTGACAGTCATTCTTGAGTCTATGCCAACCACCCAAGGGTATGGATACCGAATCATTTGCTCGAAGTGCTCCTTTTAATGCACGAGGTAAAGAAATGAAATTGGGGATTCTACCAGGAGTATATTTTGCAAAGACAGCATTTCGTATCCCTTTTGTTATTGTTTTATCAAGCAATACTTCAAGTCCCTTTCCATAGAGAACAAAAAAAATTGAGCCTGCATCCTCGCCTACGGTCTCAAAATTATAAATTACCTTAAACATCCGCTCAGCAGTGAGAAATATCTGGCGAGTTGTATAATCTTTTATTTCCTCAAGGTTCAGGACTCCTTTTTCAAGAGGAATGCTCTTTCTTTCTTTGGGAAAACCATCCCACTCTTCGGCAACTGACCGGCAATAAAGGTAGTCTGAAAGATTATTCTCTGGATTCTTATCGAAATCAAGCGACAAAAGAGCGTCTGGAAGTCTCTTGGGAGCTTGTTCACGAATAAAATGGGCGAAATCTTCTAATGCGTCATTTCCTGCCCCCAATTTAGAGAAACAATGCCTTACTTCAACAACAGGCCTAACTAGTTCCCATTCAATTGTTTCTCGATAATCCTGCCTGGCGGTTAAATCAAACACATGTGAGATTTGTTGTTGATTGATGTAATCAAGAAGGATTTTTGTTAGAATCGCATTATCTTTCCAAACCCTCTGAACATTCGACCCCCATTCAATTGGGACGCTGTAAAGCTGAATATTTTCATTTGGTAGCACAAATCCATATAAGCCCGAAAGAATGAGTACATGGACTTCTGGATCTGTGACATTCTGCAACCCATTTTCTTTTAATTCCTTAAAAAATCGGCCATAATATCTACAAATGGCGGGCATATACACTATTTTGGGATTCTGATGTCCAGGGTCAAGATCCTCTCCTATAATGAGATCCTGGTTATATGGGTGCCGATTTTCATCGGAATTATGCCAGAAAACATTTCCACTTTTCAGCAAATCGAATACAGCTCTTCTTTTTTGATAGAGTGTATTTGCCATTTCAGGGGTCAATGATTCTCCAAAACGGGAAAAAGAGAAATTTTCTGGCAATTTAGAATTGTATTCATTCTGATTCGTTCGCTTGTGATAAGAACAGATGATTATGATCAGAATGTTGATTTTTTCTTGCTTTTGAGACAAAATTCTACCTCCATTAAATTATTATTCTGTTAAGTAATCAATGATCAAAAAGATTATAAAAATTATTCCAGGAAAAATATCATGCGAATTTATCTCACCCATTGTTCTTTTACGAAAGATACATCCCTCAAAGACACAGGAAAAAATGTGACACCTGATGTGTTATACACATCTCAACACATTCAGAGATTTATAAATCGATGTAAAGAAAAAAACGTTGAATGGGCAATATTTTCTGATTTGCATGATGTATGGTTCCCATCAGAAAAACATGCATGGTATGAAAAAGATCCTGCCAAAGTAACAGAAGAAGAATTTCAGCACTTATTGGAAAATTTTGATAGAAAACTCCAGAAATATGATGAAATTTATTTTTATCATAATCCAGGTAGATTCCACAGACTCTATAAATCTCTGATCGAAAAATCATCTTTGCATAACAGAATACATCTCATAAGCCATCTTTCGGACATAAGGTAACTTGCAATAATGAAGAGGATTGGTATGCAGTATTTCTCTCCCACATGGTGTGATTTGTCGTGGACTGACTGGATTCCATTCACCGCAACCAGAGAGGGATTCGGTGAAATTCCAAGAACAAGTGGGGTTTATCGTGTCAGGCCAGTTGAAAAGGACTTCCTCATGTATATCGGCCAGACGGGACGATCTTTGCATGAACGATTGAACGATCTCCGGAGGAACACACTGAAACCGATAATGCCTTTTAATGATCCTCACACTGCTGCACCAAGTTTATGGGCATGGAGAGATGCAGAGGGATATTCCTATGAATGCTCAGCAGCGACACTTCTTTCAAAGAAGAGTGAACGGATCGGCTGGGAATGTTATCTCCTCTGGAATTATCGCTTGTTGTCGGGGTCGTCAACACTATGTAATTTCGGTCGATTTCACCACAAATATTGGAAATCGACAAATAGAAAGCAAAATCAAAGGGGCGGGAGATTGCCTGACGGTGAAATAAACATCTCGGGTGGTCCAAGCCTTCCCCCGTTGCAGCAAAAAGGCAACCCTGGTGACACAAATTGGATGGGACTGGGTTGGTCAGAAAAAATATCATTGAAAAAGATTCTATGACTGGTGTTCCCCATTTGGCTGGATTTTACCTGCTCGTCGACCAATCTACAGACGAACTTGTGTACATTGGTCAGTCAAAAGATGTTCATACCAGACTCCTGAGTCACAGCACAAAATACTGGGATGGAAGAGAACTGGAATTTGCATTTAATACACAAAACTCTTCAATATTGCCTCATAATCTGAAAGAATTAGAAAACGATCTGATAGGATGCTATTTCAATCTAAATCGGAAACTGCCAAGATACAATTATTAAAGCTATTATTTTCAATGGCTGTAGTTTGCATATAAAGCTGTAAAAATTGAAGAGTCCCTGTATCTATTTTATGGTGGGAAATTGTGGAATAAATAACGAATTCGGAATTTGCATCAAATGCGATTGATTTAGCAAAGGCGAGAATCAAAGAATCAGTGGAATAAGATGAATTATTCCATAAAAAGGGGTGTAAAAAATTTAACTCAATTCTCTTTTTTCACCACAATCCAAGTAGTCATCGCACCAGTTTTTGATTTGCTAGGTCTTTTCTTAGTTTCCCAGACATCTTTCCCAAATATTTCATCCATCGCACGTTTTGTATTGCTATATGCCATTTTATTACGATCACGTTGATCGATAAAATCGGGGAGTGCCTCTTCTAAAAAAGCAGTAACCTCCCTCCAAGTGGCACCATTTCGCTTTATTTTCTCGATCAGCTCGATATTATGGCGAAGTCTATCAATTGCACTAGAAATATAGTCATTATAACGATCTACTGACTCTTCGGCCTCTTCTTCCCCAATTGCTTTTGTAGGAACAGATACTGTTTGAGAAACAGGGATTGAAGGAAGAGTCCTGAATATTTTCTGAAGTTCCGCGGCAAAGGTCTTACCTTCTGGGTTTGAATATTCTGGGTCCCTAGCATTATACTGTGCTTCAAAAGACAAGACCCGAATTGGGATAGGGTAACTTTTTCCCCTCACACTACTCCAATATATTCCATTCCCGACAATAGGCTCATTTAGCAAGGCACTAAGAAGATCATCACTAAAGTGAGCATTAGCTTTTTTCAGCGATTGGAGATCATACGCAGAAAGAAGGTGGAAAACAAACCAATTGTCCCCTTGACTTAGGATTTCCCCTGCGATGCTCCCCGGTTGCTGAGTAATGAGAACCGCCCCTAGATCATACTTCCTTCCTTCTTTCACCCACTCAACATAAGGTCGTGATCCGCCCTTTGATCCAAGAACTGATTGTGCTTCTTCCACAACCGCAATAGTTGGTATTGTCTGAGGATTTGCCTCGGTAAACTCCTGTTGGTTGTGATCAAATATTTTCTGTAAAATTAATCCCGATAAGATAAGCGAAGGTTCACCACGGAGTAACGATATATCAATAATGCAGAGTTTTCCTGCTTTCAAGGCATATATCAACATATCCATCATCTGGCTGCCAGGGTCATGAAGCATCTTGACAATAGTAGTCATGTTGGCACGGGCAGCGACCATCTCAGCCTCCTGGCCAGGTTCAAGGTGAAGTAACGATAATAGAAGTTGGGGATCTGCGGCATTCCCATTCTGATATACTTCATCTACTAGTTGTCGCCAAGAATCGTCATTAAGTGCTTTTAGCTTCCGGACATTCTGCTGCTCTTGTTTTTCAGCAGAAAGTGCGATGGAAATGACCTCGCTGGGTCGTAGACGGCGGATATCTAATTTTATATCGCCAGCAACAAACGATTGGTAAAAGGGGCTGCTACTCTTCTTCCTCGTGAATACGACTATTTTATCTTCAAGCTGGGGAACATCACAAAGCCCTGGGCGATTTTTATCATCCGGCCAGAAATATTCTCCATCTGGATCAAAAATGATTGTTCCGACGGGTACATCCTTATCACCGCGCTTTTTTATTGTAGGAGTCTCTTTGTAAAGACTGCTAAAGAGTAACTTATTGAGATTAGATTTTCCAAATCCGGCCCGTGCAAATACGAATGACCTCCGTGAGACGAGGTTTTGAATATGAAAACGAGAAACTACAGGCGGATTTACGATTTTCATCCAAGGCTCTTTCTGGAGCCGTGAATCATTACCGCTGTAGATGAATTCTCCAAGGGAAAAGAATCCTAAATCTATACCCTCGAGATTGTGACCCGCAATTTCTTTGAGTAATTCATCAGAAAGGAAAGCAACTCTACTCCCTACATGAGGTAAACGTCGATGGGATGCTGCAAAAATAACTTCTTCATCAACAACTCTGATAAGACCCAGAACCCTGATATCTACTCGATATTTGAGATATTGTTCACGGAGATCTTCTGGAATTTGGCGATCATCAGATACTGCCCTAATACCATAATCTTCACCAGCACTTGTTGCCAATCGCCCTTGAGAAGATATAGAAGTAATCCGTCCAAGTACTCCTTCGTCTTCAGATTCCAATTGAATAATTACAAACTGGCCATGCATCGGCGTGCTTTGAAAATGATTTTTATAAGGGAGTATGAGCTCTGCATGGAATTCTAGCCCCCCTTCACTAAATCCCCGGAAAATTCCAGCAATTTTGTCTTTTGGAAAAAGATTCATGAATATCGCCTTGCTGATAAATCCGATCGCAATCTAATCGAATCAATAATCTGCTGTTTTTCTTTTGGCAATAATTGTCTCACCGCATCGTAAATTTGATCCTGAAATATTTCAAGATCGAAATCTCTAATTTGTGCATGTTCATGTGCTCTTTGTAAGCAGAGCGGATAAAAAGGAACTGGGAATCCTTCAATCGCATCATTCAAGAGATATCCAAAAATTTCAGGAGCATGTTCTTTTTGACTAGAAAATATATCTACTGCCCAAATTGGATCTCCGCCTTGTTTCCCAAATCTGACAAGAAACATATCTCCTGCAACAAATTTTGGAAGTTCTTGATCTTCACCCTCCGTTTCCATCCCCCTTGCCCACTCTTGCCATTTATATGCCCGTTCTTCAAGATGGCGAGGGATGTTGACATAACGAGGTTCTCCCGATGGAAATGCATTTTCTATTGCCATTGCGAGGTTATATCGTGTTATTACATTGCTGTGTTTTGCCAATCCGACGAGAAATACCCTTCTCTTGTCTTTTTTATAGTGTTGTTCAATGGCTCTCTCAATATCCTTTCGCCATTTTATGAAAAGATTTTTACTAAATATCTTACTCCTTAACAATCCATCTCGGACAAGAAGAGTATCCGTTGCAAATGAATCATAGCAAATTCTTTCATATAGTACTGCCCATTCACAGAGATCTCGATATACCATTACCCATCCAGGTTTGACAGAGTCCGGATTGTTACGTATCTGCTCACCTGCAGGAATCATTGGGCTTAAAGCATGTAATGTTGGGGGGTCGACTCCAAGGCCTTGAATCATTTTTCCCATAGCTGTTTTTGGCGTTCTGTCCTCGTTGAACTGTCGTCGACTCAATTCGTCAGTATCCGTAGAGGGAGATACGGTATCCAAACAAAGTTGTTTCCCATAAGAGTCCATAACTCGGACTAATTGAACAAAAAATGGATCAAATGCTAGCTTATTGTTACCTCCATCACTTGCAACCAAGGATACAGCGGTTACCGTACGAGGTTTAATTGTCCTAACATTGCCGATGAATTCTCGGACTTCCGATCGTAAATTGTCTAGTAAAATATTATCAGACTTAGCTTGCTCAACGATTGCTTGTTTTAATTTGGGGAGTTCGTCTGGATCAAACATATTAACGTTCCAATATTGCGCAAATATCAATCTCTTCGCAGGGTTGACTGATGGCTTGAAGAAATTGATCTGATTGTCGATTCCCTTTTCTTGCATTTCCTGCTGGAGATACCTTCGATACTTCCCAACCACACCCGGCTCGTTGAAGCGAATCCATTATTATGGTAGTAGGATCTTTCTTAACACTCGGAATAGTTCCGAATCGTACGATAAGATGGGTCCCTGGCTCACATACCTCTGCGACATTTCTCCATACTTTTGCTAAATCGGATATAAAATTCGTAATCGATTTATGGCTGATGAGCCCGTTTATATCATAAAAAACATCGGATGGCCCTCCAATGAACCAATACCTGAGCCATTGATCGGAAAGATAACTTCGCATCCCATAGTATGGTGGCGAAGTGATAATCCATTTGAAATTTGTATTTAACTTTTCCGTAAATATTTCCCTGCTATCAACACAATAGGCATTCCCTTCTACAATAGGAGGGATTTGAGAAAAAACATACGCACTTCTTCGTTTTACAAGTTCCATTAGATCAATATAGTTAGGTTTTTCTTCCTTATTTTTCCAAAATTTTATTGCAGGGCCTGGTTTTGTGGCATAGGTTCTTGGCATTTGATTTGAAAGATATGATGGCTTTCCTTTCATACGTGGACCATGAAGAATACCTAACATAATTGCACGAAGTGCTATTTCTTCTGATGATAAATCATTCTCGTGAAGATACTCTCTTATCAACGCAATTTGATAAAGAGTCTCGGGATGGTAACAAAGATCCCAAAAATCACCTGCTGGTACTGATTCTGGAATTCTATTATCCTTAAGTATTCGGCTACATGCACGGACAACATCAGAGGGATTGACTTGAGTAAATTTTGATTTTGCAATTGCTACTGCGACTGGACTGGCATCAAGACCGATAGAAGGCAATCCCCTAAGTCTTGCTGCGAAATTGGTCGTTCCTCTACCGCAAAAGGGATCGAGAACCCAATCACCCTTTTTAGCTTCATTTAGAGCATTAAAAGGAAATTCAAGTGGAAACATCGTATAATATGGGCAAATAGCATTTAATCGGATTACTGGATGTTGTTTAGGGGGGAGTGCAATAAATATGCCATCGTCTTCTAAATTGGCAGTTGATGTAACCTTTTCCGATTTAGCCAGCATTAATCTTCCATTCCAATAATTTAAGTCCTATCTTTAAACATAGTGAGGGAGAAAAGCGATAAGCGTTTCTATTATATGGCTCATCCGCTATTCTCCTCTTCCCAGCAGCATTCACGTATTTGCATCACTCTTCTTATCCAGCTCTATCCTTCGCAAGATCACACTCCGAAAAATTCCCGATTTCAACCTTCACATACTTCGGTGCTCTCCATCGATCAATTTAGGGAGCGGAAAGCATGATAAGTTGATGTTGATCGCTGATAGGAGAGTTTTCCTAATATCGGATTTACTCTAAATCTCCCCAGTAAAATGACAAAAAAATTAGCATTTTCATTAATTTCTTAAGAAGAGACCCAAAAATCATTCGCATCTTCAGAAAAAACGAGAGAATAAGGAAATATTCTATTCATATCAATATAACAGTAATAATCCCTGCCAGCGCTGCGAAAAAGAGAGCAGCAATAAATAATATTGTATTTTGTGACTGCAATTTTGTGTTCGTGTCATTAATCTTGAGAATTCTTTCATCCAATACTGACTGTAGCTGTTGAAGTGATTGTTCCTGCGTTTCTAATCGTTCAGATAATCCGGTAATTTGGTTCGATACAGTTGACATTTCACCTTTCGTCTCCTGAAAATTTTCAGATAAAATTTGATTAAAACGCGCATTTTCATTTTTTTGGGTTTCAGTGTCTTTCTTCAATTCCACAAGATGATTATTGATCTCATTCATCTGACTATTTTCATTATCTAACCTTTCGGACAACGAATCCATTCTTAAAGCCATGGAATTTTCGATGGTTTTTAAGGTGTTACAAATATTTTCCTGATTTTCTCGATTCTTTTCAATTGTGGCGGTTATTTCATCGAGCTGTGAGATTGCATGATTGACCTTTTGTCCATTATCTTCAATAATCGAGAATTTATCTTTGAGATCAAAAAAAGCTGATCTCTGATTTGCCGAATCGGTTTGAATATCACCAATGGAATTTTGAATAGTATCAAGTATTGTCTGTTGGTTGTTGATTTTTGCAAGAATTTTTGGGGTATCTTCGATTTCAATATGTCCGGACTTGTCCAGTTTTTTACTTAAATCCAGAATATCCTTTGATACCTTTTGAAGGTTCTCTTCAAATACACTTGCCCGGTCCTTCATATCCTCTATAGAGGAGAAGAGAGCGTCGCCAGGAGGGAAAGCGGAATTTTGATTGTCGGAAATTTTCTTATCCAGCTGTTGAATATGCTGTTTTACTGTTGTCATCTCATCTTTGAGAGCAAGGATATTTGATTGAGCGCTTTCGAAAAATGGAGAGATGACGTGTAATTGCTCTTTCAAATCAGCTTGTTCATTAATAAGATCTTCATGAGACACACGTACCTCATTCAGGTAACAATGTAAAGTGTCTCCAATTTTCATAAATTCATCTTCAATTGCCAGGATTTTATCTTTGTAGTTATTCGTATCCATATTACACTCACGTCTAATTTTTTCAACCGAACAAATAATTGATTCTTTACTGCATTGGTAAACTCGTATTAATGTGTTTTATGAATCAAAATGCTAAATAAATTGCTCTGGATTTTAAGAAATTTATATTAGACTTTAAGTCATTTCTTTATTGTTGGACCAGCCAATTCACAAACCAGTATGAATGGTGAATGAAAGCGTGACAATGGAATTATCTTGCGTTGGAAAAAAGCAACTTTTGGAGATATTATCTCAAAAAGAATATTTCTGCGCAAGAGTTGCATGGCTTTGGTCACTAAAAAATTCATCAGACGGGGATAATAAAAAGAATACAATCGATTTTTTAAAATCGATATTTCAGGCCGATGTTACCAAAGAGTGGACGGATTGTCTCAGATTACTTTGGACGGATATTCAGAAAATATGGCCTGAAAAAGAGGATTTTTCGAGAATATTCACAACAACTATTCAATCTCCCGGATTAGATACTGAGCGAAAAGATTTGATCATTTCTTCTTTACTTCAATATACCAATGATAGAAACCTCATTCGCGAACTTTATCGAATTGCACCAGAAAATAGTCATGCTGAATATTATGCCTTAGAAAAGATGCTAAAAAATATCAATAATCGTATTTTAAATCTCCCTCCTCAAAGCAATAATAAGCCATATCTATTATCAATCATAGACGACATCCCACCCGCTCGAGATATTATCGCTCCTGAAACGCAGGGGATAGATTCAGAGAGAACAATTGAAGAATTGACCCATTCAATCAGAGACAAATATACTTTTTTAAATTTGTTTATCACTGCATATTCGAATATTGAACAAGAAATAATAGAAATTAAGTCAAAATCTTCAAATGCCGAACAAATCAAAGAAATTTGTTCTCGGTATGGCCTCAATGAGATAGGGCTAGATGATGCAGTTGTTCATTTGAAAAACTACTATGAAAGCCAAAAAGAAGCAAAGGTGAATCATTTAAAAATTCAACAGAATATTTCTCAAAAAAAAGCTGAATTAATTGAATTAATAAAAAAATCTGAAAATAAACCTGATAAACCCAACTCTGAAATTCAGAACCCGTTTGGATACGTCGATAAACCAATAGAACGATTTCTAACTTATTGTGATGATATATCAATCGAATTCTTACAACAATGTATTTCCATTTATCTTAATAAGTCTCAAGAAAAATTGGTCATCAATAATGAAAAACCTCTTCTATATTGGATTCTCGAAGAATTTGAAGAATGGTGGGAGGAAAAGTATCCCCCAGACTCACTGGACAGAGGAGAGAGGGAAAGACATCCCTATTTATCAATCAATAATCGACTCAATGAAATCCATATTGTTATTCCACAACAGTCTTTTGTAAACGAGGATGGGTTAGAACATGTAGATCTTGTTGTATCTGATGATTCACAAATTATCGCAGAAAATGAATTACCACTCTATCATAACGGTGAGAAATTATCATCGCGTGAGATATCATTGAATCTCCCTTCGCCATCATCATTTTATCAAGTTCAGATAAACACAAAACCGGTAAAAATTGATGGATTTACTGATGATACAAACTATCTAATCTTTGATTCTGATTCTCATCGTCAAATATCAAAGGGCACAGTCCCGAAAAAACAATTCATAATAATCAGTCAAAAAAATCTCTCCATTTCACCCGAATCCGCCATTCTTGAGAACGGTCAGTTTTTTGGTAACTGGAAAGATTTTTCGTATTATATTGTTGATCCCACCCTTGCTAGGCAATTAATAATTGACATACCGCCAGAACCACCATCACAAAAGTTCATTATTCAAATCGATTCGAAAATCTTCGATAAGAATATTCTCATAGATGACAAAAAGGTAATTCTTGGGACTCCACCACAAATTTCTATCAAATACGATGATGAAAAGATACTTAGCGACACCGTCCTTTCCATTCATCCTCATGAACAATCTTCCCAAAATACGCCATTATTTTACGAATTAACTGGAATCAATGATTTTTTAACTATTAATAAAGATAACAATATTTGCAGTATCGATCTTTCCAATAAATCTCTACTTGGAAAAGAACCGGTTGGACTGTATATAATTCGGATACGAAATAAAAGTTGTAAGATCGATACAAGAATCGAATGTGTATTTCTTCCCGATCTCAATATCCATTACTCCGAACCGTGTTATTTGCCCAAAAAAAGTAATCAAATTGGTGATGTCAAAATAAGTATCAACTCAAAATACCCGCAGGACTTCATACCAAAAACTCATATGAACGTTGATAAAGGTGAGAAACGGATAAAAATTCAATCAATTCTCCAACAGACTATCGAGGGACAATTTTCATATCAATATGCAGAAAACAGGTTTTTTGAAGCAAATCTGACAATACTAGTTCCTCAACTCACCTGGCGATTTGAGGATAAATCAAATGATACACAATTGCCATTACAAAGATCAGCCATAATGCTCTCCGAAAATGAATTTGAGCGTTTGGGAGATAATTTAGGTATTTCGATATTTCTTCCTGAGTCTTTCAATGGTCCAGGCAATTTAACTATGGTAGCACATACAGACTACATTTTAAGTCATATTGTTAATGTGAAGGGTGCTTTTGACCTGGCCTCCTACAGTGATGTCATTCGAGGATTTGACGATGAAGTAATCCAATTTGAGTTCTCGATGAATTTACCTCAAGGAAAACTCATCAGATGTCCGCTATTTCAAATCAAACGCTGGATTGTCAAATTAAAAGATCCGATACAAATATACAAGAATGAAAGTGAAAATTGGATAATTAAGGCAAGATGGACTGAATCATTTCAGGCGCAGGATCGGTATTTTGTGTTGTGGAAACTTGGCAAAAAAGAAAATGATATTGTGAAGGTATGTGAAGAAAGAATCCCCGAAAAAACACTATTTATTCACCAGGAGATGGAAAGAACAAAACTATTACCTGGGATTTACTACCTCCAGTTTTTCCAAAAGAATAGTGAATGGGATAGCACAGCTTGTGTATTTCCTGGAGAAAAAGCACCCAATGTTTTCCAGTTTCCAATTGAGATTGTCGGTGAAGAGCTATTAAAGGATGCAGATGAACTTTTCAAACAGAAAAAATATTTAGATGCATTTATCCACTATGAAGAACTTGAATCACAGAATCCAGAATTGGGTAATGTATGGAAACACAAAATAATGAATCTTTTGATATTTCCCAGAGACTTTACTGGTGCAATTGATTGTTTTGGTCAGATTATTCAAAAAGAATCAAAATTTAAAGAGATTTCAATTGATTTTATGACTTTCAGATTGATTTTAGACATTCTCCCCAAGAAAGATATATTGGATTTCGCTAATTGTGAGGACATCATCACCATTTTGACAAATATTCTGAAATCATCACATAACACACCGAAAATGATTATTCAAAGTCATAGAAATGACATTAAAAGACATATTGAAACGAATGTGAATATATCTGATCACGAAAAACGAAGTCTCATTCATAGACTAGAGATTTTTTTTAGTCTTGAATAGGATCGAAAAACCAAATAAGTCAAAAAAGGAAACAATCATTTAAAAAGAAGAGAAAAATCGTTAGGTTGTTAGTTTTATGTCGATTAACCCACTCTCTATTACACAGTTGATAAAACAAAGATATCTAAATTATCTTCAAACTACATTTCAAATTAATAATCCTGAACTGGATGCCTTGTTTAAAGAAACGTTATTGCGCCATGAACTTATCAAAGGCCCCATTATTGAAGCCACACCACCATTTAAAAAAGGATGTACTATTCAGCAATTGATTGATGAGGGGATATTATCACCTCTCTTTGCAACATTGAATCAAGATAAACTTCCAGTTCATCGACCTCTTTATTTACACCAGGAAAATGCAATCCGTAAGGTGATTTCAGATAAAGAAAATATTGTTGTTGCTACGGGGACTGGAAGCGGAAAAACAGAAATTTTTATAATTTCGGTATTAAATGACCTTTTTCGACAACAGGAAGCTGGAAAGTTGAATCCAGGCGTTCGTGCGCTAATTCTCTATCCCATGAATGCATTGGTGAATGATCAGCTTAAGAGGCTTCGTGAACTCCTAAAAGATATTCCTTCTATTACTTTTGGCAGATATACCGGCGAGACACTTGAAGACCAGGGGAAAGCATTGAAAAAATATGAAAAATTATACCACCAGGAACCACTTCCAAACGAGCTGATTTCACGAGAAGTGATGAGAGGTGGGCCCCCACATATTCTCCTGACAAATTATGCAATGCTGGAGTATCTGCTCCTCCGGCCAGATGATAACTGCTTTTTTGATGGTGAATCTGCAAAAGAATGGAGATTTCTCATTCTCGATGAAGCTCATACATATAATGGCGCAAAAGGCATCGAGATGGCAATGCTCCTCAGGCGACTGAAAGATCGGGTTGTTCGGAGTGAACCGGGCAGGTTACGATGTATTGCAACAAGTGCAACGCTTGGGAAAGGACGTAATGATTATCCGGCTGTTTCAACATTTGCTTCATCTCTTTTCGGGGAATTATTTCGGGAGGATGGAATTGTCGGTGCAGAAAGAGAGGAGATCATCACATCGATAAGTTGGGGTAGACCTGATGAAGGTCTGTACAAAGCAGGAATTGAATTTCTTGGACGTGAGAAAAAATCACAGAAAATTAACGATATTTCAACAATTGCTCTGAATCATGGAGTCCCATTGGGTATAGTAAAAAAGGCACAAGCCACATCAAGTGGAAACGTCGGTTCATTTCTTTTCTCAATTTTAGAGGGAGATGATCGTCTTGTCCAACTCAAAAAGCGGCTTATACTACAACCCGATGATCTTAACAATCTCTATTCCACTCCCGATGAAAAAAATACCGTTGTGAATTTAGTAGAATTGACAGGAAAGGTTCACAAAAACCAATCAGATGATTCCTTACTCTCTGCAAGATATCATTTCTTTGTTCGTGCAGTCGAGGGTGCGTACCTTCAATTTTTCCCTGATAAGCATTTTTACCTGAAACCAACAAAAAGCAAAGAGGTTGATGGATACCAATTCCCGGTTTTCGAGGTCGGGTCCTGCAAATACTGTGGCATTCCCTATCTGGTGGGTGTTGTTGAAAAAGTGGATGGGAAACCTATACTGAAGCAAAAACCAGAAAGTTTCTTTGATGAGGAATCATCCATTCAATATTTTTTACTCTCTTCTTCAATTGTATCTGAAAATGAGAACGAAGATGACGAAATCGAATTGGGGGAGAAGATCGATATCTCGGGGACAGATTATATTCTCTGCGGTCGTTGCGGTTCCATTGACGAAGCCACGAGAGTAAAACCTGCATGCTCGTGTGGGACAGAATTCCAAATCAAAGTGAAACATATCCAGACGAATAAGAATCAAACACTCCAGAAATGTCCATTCTGTACAAAAACAAGCCCTGGGATGCCAGTTGTTTCACGATTTTATACGGGAAGAGATGCTGTTCCGAGTGTCCTGGCAACAGCAATATACGAGGAATTGCCCCAAATAACACTACATGAAGAGAAACCCTTGACTAAAGATCAGGAGGGGTTCGATCCGGTTTCGGTATCGAACAAAAATCGAAAACCAGGGAAAAATCTTCTTGTTTTTTCGGACAGCCGGCAAGATGCAGCATATTTCGCACCCTTCCTAAATAATACCCACCAGAAAATTCTTCGAAGAGCCCTTATTTTACAGGTTTTTCATGATAAAGCCGATTCAATCATAAAAAATCATTGGAGAATTTCAGATTTTGTTTATCCATTGAAAAACATTGCAGAACAATATGGCTTGTTTGGGAATTATACGGAAGAAGAAAAAGATCGGGAAATTAAGCGTTGGCTGATGCATGAGTTCGTTTATGGAAGAGCAAGGGGGAGCCTCGAAGAATTAGGCCTTATGAGTTTTAGACTAGTCAAACCTCAGGGATGGATTCCCCCCTCACCTTTGAAAGAGAAACCATGGGAATTGAGCGATGAAGAAATCTGGACATTATTCCTGATTCTTCTTGATTCTTTCAGGGTTGATGGTGCAATTCGCTTTCCAGAAGGGATTAGTCCAACCGACGACTTTTTCCAGCCCCGTAATTTTCAGTTTTATTACCGTGAAAATAGTTCTTCACGGAAACGTCATATTTTGAGTTGGACGCCTCAACCAAAATACTCGAACAAAAGACTTGATTATCTTGTAAGAATCGCTGAACAATTGGATGGCGGGATTTCGGAAGACGAATGTCGTAAGATCCTCCATGGCATCTGGCGTTTTATTGGTATCGGGAAAAATTCTTCATTAAGCCCCTATTTCACCCAGGAAAACCTTAAAAATGAAGGGGTTGGGATACTGATGAATCCGAAGAGCTGGGATGTGACATCTTCGCTCATTGACCCTACACTTCAATGGTACGAATGTGATCGGTGTAAAATTCTCACGTCATCGCACATTCGTTCGGTGTGTCCAACCTATCGTTGTAAGGGCACATTAAGGCCTGTTGATCCAAGTAAATTAAAAGTTGATAATCATTATCGTGTGTTGTATACTGAAATTGAACCAACTCCTATGCGGGTTGAAGAACATACAGCCCAATTAACAAACGATGCCGCATCGGATTTACAACAGCAATTCATCGATGGAAAGGTGAATGTACTCAGTTGTTCAACTACATTTGAGTTGGGAGTCGATGTGGGCGAGCTGGAAGCTGTTTTTATGCGAAATATGCCTCCTACGGCAGCAAATTATATTCAGAGGGCGGGACGTGCGGGAAGAAGAGTAGATGCAGCTGCCTTTGTCACCACGTTTTGTCAGCGTCGATCCCATGACCTTTCACACTTCAATGATCCTATGCCTTATGTAAGAGGAGTGATTTCTCCTCCCTTCTTTGAACTCGAAAATGAAAAAATTGTCAAAAGACATATCTTTGCTACTGCAATTGCTGAATTCTGGCGTAAATATCCTGATACATTCCATAATGTGGGGAGCTTCTTTTTCAATCCAGATTTAGATGTTCCTGAAAAATTCTATGCATTTCTACAAGAAAAACCCCATGATCTTCAGAATGCACTTTTTCGGATAGTCCCTGAAAAAATGATAGATGTTGTGGATGTTTTGAATTGGGGCTTTATTGAGGATCTCTTTTCTGAAAGTGATCATAACCCCGAAAAAGGCCTCCTCACAAAGGCTCAATCAAGTGTGGTTGAAGATATTCGGGAATTGGAAAAAGTAAAAAAAGAACTTTTGGAAAGAGAGGGATATGTTGACCAAATTACAAGACTTATCAACACAATAAAACTTATCAACACAATAAAAAAGAGGCCGATTATCGATTTTCTGTCTTCACACAATATCATTCCGAAATACGGATTTCCTATTGACGTTGTTGAGCTACAGGTCCTTTATCCCTCCGATTCTGCCAGGAAACTTGAGTTACAGCGTGATTTAAAAATTGCCATATCTGAATATGCTCCTGGCAGTCAGGTGGTCGCGGCAGGAAATATTTGGGAGAGTCAATATGTGAAGCGAAACCCCAAACAGAACTGGTTAAGATACAGATATGTCATCTGTGACATATGTCATCGATATCATAGCACATTAGCTGATACAAACAAGGAGATTACGCAATGTGAAGCATGCTCTGCTGATTTACAGCATTGCAAAAATAAAGGTGAGTTCATCATACCAGAGTTTGGATTTGTTTGTTCAAACTCAAAACCCAAGACTGTGGGGGAAAAAAGACCTCGTAAGACCTATTCTACCAGGCCATATTTCTCGGGAGAATGCATTCCTGAAGTAACTATTGAAAAAACGTTTCATAATGGCATTATCCTAAAAGCCGAAGCGGCATCGCATGGAAAACTTGCAGTAATTAACGATGCGGGACGGAGCGGTTTCCGTATCTGTAAAACATGTGGGTATTCAATTCCAGGGAGAAATAAACTCCCCAATTCTCACAAAAATGCCTTCGATAGAACATGTACTGGAACATTTATGCGGGTTGCACTTGGACATCAATATCTCACTGATATCCTGAAAATTGAATTTGAAGGCTATTCCAATCCCAATGAGGATTTTTGGTTCTCTCTGCTTTATGCTCTTCTGGAAGGAATGAGCGCAGCTATGGGCATAAATCGTGACGATATTGAGGGTTGCATCTATCCAATGAAAGAAAAACACAATGAACCTGCTCTCATCCTCTTCGATACTATTCCAGGAGGAGCAGGTCATGTGCGAAGAGCGATCAAGGACGAAGATTACCTCTCCATGATACTTCAGGCAGCATATAATAAGATGTCAAAATGTACCTGTGGCAGCGAAGAAGGACATTCTAGTTGTTACGGGTGTTTGAGAAATTATACAAATCAATTCTGTCATGAGAGACTTGATAGATCACTTGTCATGAAATTTCTTGAGACACTGGGTGTGGCAGAGCAATCTAAATAACTCTCATTCATCCCAGCTATATCAATTCTCAATCCCATTTTGTATCTCTTCGAGTTCCCTGCCAATATCCTCTGGAAGGGACAACATCCCCGACCGATACAAGGAATAAAATACTTCCAGGTTACATTTTGCCTCATTTCTCACTGATATGTCCTCACTTGTAAGCATATTTTGTATTCTTTCGAGAATTATACGATAAATTGCGTGTTGAAATGTCGGAAAATCCACTTCATTGCCTGGATCGGACAATCCTAACTTTTCATATATGCGAAATCCGATTGCGTATTTATTTAATTGAGATGTTAATTGTTTAATATCCGGACTATCTGATACATCCGAATTGAGAAGTTGTTCAACTCTTATAATATCCTGGGGCAGGGTGTCTTCATGTTCAGGATGGAATGGTATCGCTGCAAGTTCTTCTTCAAGATCTTGTATTTCGTCCTCCTTTTCAACAATTTGTACTTCTACATCGTCTATTTCGGACCTATCATTCACTAATGCCTTCTCCCGCCTTGTCTTTAACCAATAATCAAGTTCTGTAGCATCCCTAGGATTCACAAGTTCTCTTCGAACCAGTGGTTCAATAATCCTGGAAAAGAAAAGCTTTACCGACTCCCTGGGAATAATGCTATGAAGTAGAATCGGTGTGATATTCCGTTTTGCACCGGGAATATCAACAAGAAGAAGATCATTTGATTTGAGAAAGAATCGAAAAAAATCCCCTAATGTCCCCTGAATGTTTCCATCTATCGGTCCTAAATCATCTTTGACAGATATCCAATATGTTCCTTCGTTATAATTCTCAATTCCTTTCCAAACAAGGTAGCATGCGAGGATAGTTGGTGTTTTCCTGATTACCTTATTCAAATTGACAGTATAGTAGCCGATTTGAGTATTCTTGATGTATTGGTTAATTCGTTCGACATCATCTTTTGAAAGAGGTATCTGACCTAGGAGTTTTATCGAAGGAAGATAATGGTTAAGATGAGCCTCTGCTGCTTCCATATCAGAATATTTTTCGAGCATTTGCTTCCTCTTTTCAATGATTACTAGATGCTTAATATCTGATTTCGCTGCTGTGTACCAATCAGAGTATAAGAATTGGATTTACAATAATGTATCCCAAAATTTCGAGGTAACTATTCTAGTAGACCCAAAGGGGGATAAAGAAGGTGCAAAGCGATTAGAAAAGGAATTCGATGAAAATATCCTCACAATGATGAGGAAGAAAAAGAAGAATTCTCTTAATTATCTTCAAAATAATCCAGGTCAATCTTTTTTACAATATAACGGGATTCTTCAGAAACGCCAATATCATGATCAATCATTAATTGTGTCAGCTGTTCTCCATCGATAAGAACAACATTTTGTTGAATAAAAGACACGTAATCTTTTGCATTATCCGTGAATTTTGAAGTTGTAATAAATACGCCCTTCTTTGCGCGATTACCTGCAAGACTGCCCACAAACGCCTGAATTTCTGGTCTTCCGACTGTGTTCTGCCAGCGTTTTGCTTGAACATTTATGACATCCAGTCCAAGTTTATCCTCTTTGATAATGCCGTCAATTCCACCATCCCCTGATTTCCCTACCCGCTGCCCAGCATCACTTCTCGAACCTCCATACCCCATTCCAACGAGAAGATCTATCACCAGACGTTCAAAAAATTCAGGCGAACAGCTCTTTACCCGTTCAAGGAGGTCGTGTGCAAGTTCGTTCCGTAGGTCTTGATAACTACCATCCAGGATTTCCTCTGGGGTGAGATCTGATGTTTGTTCTGGTTCCGTTTCTCGCGTATAATTTTTAAATTCCAAATATTCAGGAAATTGCTCTAAAAAATTTGTATCAATTTTTGGTGGATTCTTCTTGAGAACTTCCTTTCCCCGTTCAGTGATTTTTATCAAACCTCTCGAGGGAGTTGATAGCAAACCTGCTTTTTTGAGATACGTTCGTGCCCATCCAATCCGATTCTCATATCTGTATTGTTTCCCGCTAGGGAGGAGTTGGGTTCTCTCTTCATGAGATAAATTGAACATTTCGGCAGCTTTTTCGATAACTTCCCGCATCTTATGTTCTTCTCCATCTTTCACTATTCTGAGTATTGGAAGCATAAACTGCTGAAAGTCGGGAATTGTCATTTATTTCACAATATTCCATCAGACCGAATCTTTGATTAAAGTTATCCCCCACCCCATACATTCACCCACCATGGTTCCTGCCTATATAGATCCGGTCCAGAAATGATCTCTTCAAAAAGAAGATTGAATTTCTCATTGGAATAAATAAAAAAATTGATTTTGCTTAAAGCTTTTATTGATTTATGTCAGATATCAACAAAAAAGCAGAAAAACTGGAGATAATCGAATCCAAAATAAAAAATAATGAATATACCTCTGAAATTAAGAATACCAAGGAGTTCGGAGGGGCAGATGTAATAATCTCGGCTGAATTAACCTCTCAAAACGAGAGATGGATAAAAGATCAGCCTTCTGTAATCTCATTTCAGAAGACAATTCCAGGAAAAAGACTTGTTATTACACCATATTCATTAGAACTTAGCTGGCTTTTTTACCAATTAAAGGACGTCTTTAAAGAATCTTTAGATTACGTCTCAAAATATGATTTTTATGGTTCTCTTGCACAAGCAGCTATAGATTTTATAAATAAAAGCGGACCTGAATATGAATGTAATTCTCTGCTAATTGCTGTTTTGGAAGAAGCAAAGAGGATCGGATAATGAATCTGCCTAAAGACACAAATCTCCCTTTTTTTGCCTATGGTGTCTTTAAACCGGGCCAGCTGGGGTTTTTCCAGATAAAGGATTTCACGGACAAATATTCCCCATATGATATTACAGGTGTTCTCTATGAAAGAGACGGGGTACCTCTTTTTAATCCGGAAAAAGCGTATTCGAAGGTAAAGGGATATTTAATCACTTTCAAAGAAAATCAGCAAGATGAAGCCTATAAGAGAATAGCAGACACAGAACCAGATTACCAGTACACATGGGATACTGTTGAAATAAGTGGGACAGGCAAAGCCAATATTCTAGCAGGAAAGAAGATAAAAAAGGGTAGTATTCTATGTGAATATAATTACTATGATGGCAATAAGGACCCTTTATTCAATGAAGCCCTTGAGATTATTGAATCAATGTTAATCAAAAAGCCCCAATCATCAGAGATGAAACATGATTTTTCAAATCCAATCTCTGAAATTTTCTATCTTCAAATGGCATATATGCTGTTATGGTCATCAATTGAACGATATGGAAGTTTAAAATATGGGATGAGATTGGGACCCGTTGATAGGAATAAAAAAATGTCTTCTGAACCTGCTTTTAGAGAGGGGTTGAGAAATACTGTTAAAGGAGAAAGAACTGTTTTTTCCGCAATTGAACCCCAAAAAAAATAGTCCTTAATCCAGAAAAACCCGAAAAGTCAATGGATTACTATTACCAGATTCGAAGTAATACAGTGCATCGGGGTAAATCAGTGTTTCACGATAAAGAATTGATCGAAGCTTCATTAAAAGAACTACTTACAATTTTCAGAGGAATGCTTTCAGAATCCTTCAAATCAGCATCCGTTCGAATTAATGATGTTGACAATTATCAGTAAAATTACAAAATACCTAATTTTTATGGAAAAAGTGCCTCTTCAAGTTTTTTATCAAAGAAATAAAATTGCAATGTAACCGTATCCCCGAGCATGATGATTTAAGACCATCTAGAATGCATTACAAAAAGGAGACAGATTTGAATGAAGAATGTTGATATGAAGCTGAACGGAAATCAATTGGTAATAACCGTAGATATAACAAAGGAATTTGGACCGTCAAAGTCAGGAAAATCCATCACAATAGCGTCAACGGAAGGAAACGTATCCATTCCAGACAACGAGGATATAAAAATCGGACTGAATATCTATCGAAAAATCTAATTTTTTATTAATTTAAAGAATATCCGTGTCTAAACATTTATTCAATGTCAATCATCCCAAAAATCAAGATGTGTTCTTCCTATAATGGATTTGCTATTTCCGAATATCATTCAACCAATCCACTCACACATGCAATATACTTCCCAGCCTCGGTAATGGTAAAATAATATTGTCTCCCTCGTTTTTCTCGGCTGATGTACTCTTGATATTCCAATTCCTTCAGGCAACTAGAATTTATCCGATTCAAAAGCTTTCGGCTCAGTTGCGGTTTTTTATCCCGCCCAACACCGGAAGGTATCTTTTCAAAACCAGGAACCCCTTTTTGTTTTAAATATGAAAAAATATCTTCAGTATTCATCTCTCCTTTACCCTGGAGATCTCTCCGGAAAAGTTCTGCAAGCAGAAGCAGGCTATCATGTTTCGGCATCATGATTTGGAAGCTCTGAAGCATTTCAGTCTTCCCGGTTTTGACAATACTGATCCCATGTGTGGATTCTTCATGAGCAAGAGCGCCAGTTGCATATGCATCGGCGGGAACATAATATGCCATAACTCCATGAACCATTGCGGCTATCGTAACGGCGAACGAGGTTTTCCTTCCACACGCGGACATATTTACAAAAACCTGGTTGCCCTGTTCCTTCTCTCTGACGATTAGTCGTGAAATTATTCGCATTACTTCTAAAATCTCAAACATCTCAACGGGCTGAGAAATTACCTCGATCTGCAAATCCTTTAATCGCCGAATAACCTCGCTTGTATAATGTTGTTGTTTCTCTCTCATTACCACATCATGATCTGATTCTGGAGGGATAGCGAGGAGATAAACACGATCTGCCTTTTTTTTCGTGAAGGGTTGGACAGCACGATCAATTTCATGGCCGAGCGGTATGATGTGCACGGTATCTGGGATATCACCGGATGAAGGAGACATATTAAAAAATGGAAATAGGATCTATTTGTTCATATTGTTCACATCATTCACATGAATTTATTGATAATATTGTAGCGTCTTTCAATAGGATGAGGAATGCAAAATGAGAATCAACTTCCAGGGTTGTGTTGGACGACGGATGACCTTTGTCGGCATTTTCTGGAAATACGGCACTTTTTCCAATCGGATAGGTACAGGAAGGACCATACTTCTACGATCTGTCCAGGATATCAATGGACACACGTTTGCCGATCATGTTTGGATCAATTATACCGTAGGGTTTGATGCGGTTGGAGAATTCGAAAGAGGCGATATGGTCCAGTTTGAGGCTACAGTCTCTGAGTACGTGAAAGGATATATGGGCGGGAAGATTGAGGGTCGTCTCAAGCGGCCGCTTCAGGTCGATTACAGACTAAAGTACCCTCGAAAGGTTAAGTTACTCCAGAACAATCTTACTTTAAGTGTCCATTCACAAGCACCTCGTCCGATTGAAATGAAGGTGTGATATGAAAAGAGCAGTGAGAAAAGCAATGTCACACAATGAACGCTGCAAAGACTGCAAAGTCCGGGTAAAGGAACTATTAGAGCAATTATACGGACAGGTGGAGCTTAATTATCGTTTCAGGATACCCACGAAACCGGAGGAGTTCAGAAATAATCCTCAATATGAGATACTCAATGAGATCTATACTGCTCTTCAAAAATACCGAAATTTCAACGACTTTGTGAGGGCATCGTATGTTGATGTCGATTTTTATCTTCCAGATCAGAACATTGTCATTGAATTTGATGAATCACAACATTTCACAGAAGCGAGAAGAATAGCCCTTTTGCACTATCCTGAAAACCTGCCGCTAGGATTTTCGCCGGAGAAATGGGTGAGATTGTGTGATTCGATTCAGGCGATGGATAATGATCCCCCTTACCGGGATGAACAGCGTGCCTGGTATGATGTAATTCGCGATTTCTTACCCCAGTTGGCAGGGATCCAAAAAACAGTACGGATATTTGCCGGGGATATGACATGGTGCACACTGAATACAGGAAAATTCGAGGACATAAAAAAATTCAAACAAACAATTGAGGACAATCCAAATCCTGCAAAGCCCACCAAGATATCTCCTTGGCCTACAAAAACCGAAAACGATCGTTATATCCTTGATGCATTTATCTGGTTTGAATATTTACTCAATAAATTGAAATTGCAGTATCTCATCGACTGCTTTGAAGGGACCTTCAATCTCGAGGCTCCTTATCTGAAAAATCCGCAGAACGAGCAAAAAATTCTCAACTCCCGCAACGGTCGGGCATTCAAAGCCTATTTCAACATGCATATCCGGAATGTCGGATACGAAGGCCCACTAATCAAGGATCGGAATCCCGGTGAATTAAAGGTGGTCAAGGATATTACTGAATTAAATGAATTGCTGAAGCAGAGCATCACAACGTCTGACAATTGGTTAGCGTTATTCTCTGAATATCTCCTCATAAAGACCGTTGTTCACGAGATCTATGTTGACACCGTGTATGAAGAGAACAAACTAAAATACGGCTTACCCACCCTTGAAGACTTAATTGTTGAAACAAAGAATAATGAAAAAATATCCCTCTTTCAAGGGAAAAAACTGAGAGATTATATCATCAACTCTCTGCTGTTGGGAATTGATCCTTCGGGAAATACTCCAAGCCAACTTCAAAAGGCCCACCTTATGCACAGTAATCCTGGTTCTTTTGATCGATTCCTCTCCCAGAGGAAGGAATGGGTTGGAATCGCATACAGAGACATTGGTAAGAATCAACCAAATATGAAAAAAGAAAATCTTGCATCGGTTCTCCAATGGGATCGGAATTCACTCTGTGCTTTTGATGCGGGGCCGGTTTTCATAAGAAAAAGAAAAGAATTTCTTGTACCATTGTTCTGCCAATCCATTTCCATGTACGATAAATGGAATTCAACGCTTTCATTGAGGGAAAAATTAGATGAGGCAATGGGCAATGATGTCAATATCCTCGTCGGGTCTTACTGGGAATATTTCCTTGAAGGCCAGAATCTGAATTTTATTGAGAATAATAAACACTATGCTGAAATCATGAGGAAGATCGAAAAGGAACTCGATGCCCGATTCCAGGCACTCGATGTTGCTGAATTGGCCGAAATCTATCATCACTTTTCTGGCCATATCGAAATGCCGCGATCAATTTCATCATCACAAAAACAAATTACAAGGGCAAAACCTGTCTCCTCTCAAGGTAATGGAAGGATTAACCAAATCGCAGACATATTTGAAAAGAAAAATACGATTCTTCCCCCGGTAAAACGACGGATATTCAACAATCACACACAAATCCGGTTTTATCATCCCGAGTGGCCAAAAATCGACAATAAACCCAATCAATCAATATACTATGAAATTAATGACTGGAATTGTTACGGAAAAAAGGAAATTAGAATCGAGATTCAGTTCTGGAATGAATTTTTCGTTGAAATTGGGGAAAAAATCCATGAAAAAAGCGAATTCATTCGCAATAAGATGCCCCAGAATCCTTCTGTAGAATGGAATACAACAACGAGTGCTGGATTAAATCGGTTACAATATCTATACCAAGATACCGCAAATCCCGAACAGATTGCCCAGAGCATGGAAATTCTTATCAAAAATACACAGGAGATGATAAATGAATGGCTGAAAGCAAAACTGATGGGGCATTATTGAACATCTGTCCTTTCACTCTGTCTGCATCGCCAGCAAGGTGCAGGGGTTCTGAATGCACTTTATGGATTTGCAATGAGTGTGCTATCCGTATGATTGCAAGAAACACTCTGGAACTAGTCCAGGCGAGTAAGCAAATTAAGGAAAGAGTCAGATTGCTGTAAGAGAAGGGGAGGCCCTTGTTGTATTATCCCCAAATCCTTCCTCAACGCCTCCAGTATCGCTTTATACTCTGGACTATCTCTTGCTCTCTCTACTGACTCATCAATCTCCATCGCTGCCTTTTCATTCAAGGACATGGAACATTTTGCACAATACTGAGCATAATGAGCATTCATGGCCTTACATCGAGGGCATTGAACAGGTTCAAGTTTCATCTCCGACTGCGGGGTTTCAACTTCTACGATCCCTGCATTTGCCAGCAATTTGCGTTCCACGTCTGCTCCTGACAGGTGGACATACACCTCGGGCATAGAACCTTATGCCTGTGAACGCGAAGGTCAACAGCAGGAAAAGTGACAAAATTCCGTCTCTTGATTTTATCGAGGAGAGAAGAGACTCTCTTATCCAATATTGGAATCTGCTAATAAACACGCATCCAAATATGTTCAGGCGTGGAATTTCCCTATCACTTACCGGATCGCCGGGCTCCCGGGCTGATCTGATGGACCTGGCTATCGAAAGAATGAAGGAGAAATGCGAATACCTGATTGAAGTCAGGGGGTACGAAGCATGGAGAATATGAACTGTCCGTTCTGTTCACCAAAAAGGGACGAGATCGTTGTCGAAAATGATCTGTGCTACGCTCGATGGGACAAGTTTCCTGTATCAGACGGGCACATCCTGGTCATTCCCTTCCGGCATGTCCGGGACCTCTTTGGCCTGGATGGTGATGAATGGACCGCAACATTCGCCCTGGTTGAAGAGTGCAAACGGGTTATTGAATCCAAAAACTCTCCGGATGGATACAATATCGGGTGGAATGTCGGAATACCTGCTGGCCAGACGATCATGCACTGTCACTGTCATGTTATTCCAAGGTACGAGGGAGATATCGAAAACCCCACAGGAGGAATCAGGGGAGTGATTCCGAAGAAGAGGATATATTGAATGGAGGGATCACTGATGAGTCCCTCGCCTACCGGCATCGTTGGCGGCCTACGCTACGCTTGCTCTTGATGCTCCTCTTTCTGTTGACCCCTTCACTCTGCCAGCCGGGCCGCTCTCTTCGTTCGATCTCACTGTCTGTCAGGTGGACTTGTCGATATACGTGTCTCTGATGATTTCCCTGGGCCGAAAGGCCATCATAACAATGATTGCCTCTACTCCGGGGAGAGGTGGAGCCCGACCCAAGGGGTGCGGTGAGAAGGGGATACTTGCCTACCCCCGGTGCGATGTGAGGAGTGAGAGTGAGAAGTTATTTTGAGAATTTTTATTTTGAATTTTGCATTAACTATAAGCGCTCTCAAAAACCTATCAAAATTATTCATGCAAGATCGATATTTTCCTTTAATTGGTGCTGCACTGTTTTTTCTAGTCTTTATAATCGGGCTGCTTTTTCATGACAATTCATTGTTTTTCAATATCCTAATTTCCATTGGATTTCTGGGCTTTTTAATTTCAATTGGTTCATATTATTTTTTTGAATATAAAAGTCCCATTTCCCGAGAAAGAGCCGCAAAAAGTAAAAATAAGATTTCTGCAAACATAGAACCCCAATCAAAATACTCCAAGTTCTTACAAGGGAAAAC
>Ga0334888_1000747_pt1 | contig 48513 bp, 38 predicted proteins | sample GraSluR1_MG_FD_207227 | JGI IMG/M metagenome (GOLD analysis project Ga0334888, IMG submission 207227) | Sludge microbial communities from methane-producing bioreactor in Wageningen University, Netherlands - Granular Sludge_3_08-R1 | ecosystem: Engineered > Bioreactor > Anaerobic > Unclassified ...
CCCCTTGCCAATAGGAAAGTTAGAACTGGAAATTTCGGGAGTATCAGACAGAACCGGAAATGTTGGTAGCTACATTCAGAATATCGAGATTAAAGCGATCGAGCCGGATTCAATCTTGCCGAGAGTCTCTGTGAACAAGAAGATGCGGATTTTCCCGACCGATTCGCTAATTGTGCGTTTTGATAAACCAGTTCGAGCAGGAATTGTCCTCGTTCAAGACTCTCTTGGAAGGCAGATCCGTGGCGATTCTGTTTTGCGAGATCCTTTTACTATAGTATTTATACCGGCAGAAAAATGGCCAAACCGCGAAGATATTACATGGCATATCGAGGATGTTATCGCGCTTGATGGCTCTAAAGTTACCGACACAACGATGTTTGCGCTAAGTTTCGAATCACCGGAGAGTTATGGTAATCTTTTCGTCACAACCGAACCGCTTTGCGAGGAGTTAATCGTCCGAGCTATAATGCTCGGCGAAGAGAAATCCCAGACTGACTTAGTAAAGAAGCCCAGCGGGTTTGAATCTGAGGGGCTTCCGGCAGGACAATATCTCATCTACATGTTTTGCGACTCGGACGGCGATTCGCAATGGAGTCCCGGCGATCTTTCTCCATTCGAGTTTCCAGAGCCAATTTTCATCTATCCGGATACTGTCGTTATCCGAGGATTTTGGACTACCGAGGTGAACGTTTCCGTCAGATAGCCCAAAAATGGCTTTAAACTCCCCTTTTTTTCCTTTTTATTGTAGGATTTTGGCTGTTTCGCCAATATTTTTCTTGCATAATGAGAAAAGAAAGTTAATTTTGTTGAATTGTTATCCGGAGGTATAGACATGGAGTTACGTGATTTGTTGCCGGAAATTGAAAAATCGATTCTGCCCTTTCTAGAAAGCGGTGGGATGGAACTTGTGGAGATGTCTTTCCACGGCAGAGGACGAACCTCTCTTCTGAGAATAACTCTCTGGAAGAAGGGCGGCATCGGAATCGACGAGATTTCTAAGGTATCTCGTCATGTCGGGGATATTCTCGACCAAAGAGATATTATTCCCGGAAAATATACGCTCGAGGTTTCTTCTCCGGGGCTGGACAGAGAACTTAGGACGGAAGCCGATTTCCGAAGGGCGGAAGGTGAGAAAACCGAATTCTTCCTAAACGACGGAACATCAGTTGTCGGTGAAATATCCTCGGTCGCAGACGGCCGTGTGAATATTATGCAGGGAGAAGAACAAGTGGCATTGCCGATCGAAGGGATTTCGAAGGGCAAAATCAAAATCGAATTTTGAGAGTAGAACAACTATGGGAGAAATTGCAAACATACACGTGGCCGAGGCGATAGAGGATATCGTTAAGGAAAAACTTCTCGACCGCGATGTCGTAATCCAAACACTGAAGGATGCGCTTATCCTCGCGGTGAAGAAAAAATACGGCTCTGCAGAGAATATCGAAGTCGAAATCGACCCCGATATCGGCCGTCTCGAGGTGCTTGCCACAAAAAAGGTGAAACGAGGCATCGAAGACCCACTTACAGAGATTGAGGCCGATGAAGCCAAGGCAATCGACCCTGAAATCCGCGTCAACCAGTTCATAACAGTGCCTCTGGATTTGACCGCTTTCGGTCGCAACGCCATTCAAATCGCGAAACAGATAATGATTCAGCGAATTCGCGAGGCAGAACGCGAGCAGGTTTTCGACGATTTCCAACATAAAGTCGGCGAGATTACCTCCGGTTCGATTCAAAGAATGGAACGCGGAGCCTTTATCATAAATCTTGGGCGCACAGAGGGAGTTATTCCACGTAGCGAACAAATCCCTGGAGAGCATCTACCTGTTGGAAAAATTGTTAGGTCTATGGTCAAAGAGGTTCAAAAGAACCCGAAAGGCCCGCAGATTGTTCTTACGAGAAAATCTCCGCTATTTTTAAAGAAACTGTTCGAGTTTGAAGTTCCAGAGATTTATGAGAACAGAGTCGAGATTATCGCAGTGGCTCGCGAAGCCGGAGAACGCAGTAAAATCGCTGTTTATAGCGTTGATGACAAGATCGATCCGGTCGGCGCGTGCGTTGGACTTAAAGGAACACGTGTTCAGAGCGTCGTAAAAGAGCTTAATAACGAGAAGATCGATATAATAGGCTGGGATCCCGATCCCGAGAGGTTCATTGCAAGGGCGCTCGCCCCCGCTACGGTTCTTATGGCCTTTCTTGCGGCCGATGAAAACCATATGATAGTGGTCGTTCCTGACGACGAGCTTTCGCTTGCGATCGGTAAGGGTGGCCAGAATGCCCGCCTCGCCGCAAAACTCACAGGATGGAGAATCACTCTCTTTGGAAGAGACCAATATCAATCGTTGCTTATGGATGTTTCCGAATTGCTGGCCATCACAAAAGAACAGGCCGAGGCACTTCACAAGTTCGATATCGACACTGTTCAAAAACTCGCGAGAATGACAATCGCCACACTTCAGGAAATACCGGGAATCGAAGACGAAGCACCGCTTCTTCTTGCTGATGCGCTTGTTACGATGGAAGATATCGGCCTCGAACATGGTTTTGTTACAGATAGAGACGATTTATTGAGAGAACGCGGTATCGACCCTGTGGAATTTCTTGCCCAACAGAGATCAGAAAGATCAGAGCCGCCGAAAAATGAAATAGAAAAAACTAATGAAAGCGATCAGGCGGAGGAATAGGGCGGTTGTTAAGCCTGAATGAAGGAGTTGTCTTGGCTAAAAGGGTCTATGAGAAAGCACGTGAATTAGGTATCGAGAGCAAAGATTTGCTCGAGGCCCTTCTAAAACTCGGTTTTGAGGTCAAAACCGCGGCCGGTTCTTTTTCCGAAGATATGGAAGAAGCGGTTAAGAATTATGACTTCAAAACAGGAGAAGCGAAGGCTGAGGCCGAGATAATCGAGGATAAAAAGACAGATGTAGTTCGAGATGCCCGTAGAGAGGCAATTCTCAAGCGTATGATGGGTAAAGGCGCCGGCAAGGCGGTTACCCCAATGAAAACTGTATCTGTCGAACCAATCATCGAAGAGAAAGAAACTGCCCCATCGAAACACGCCGTCCCGAAATCGACAGAACTCGAGCAAAAACCAAGGCCGAAAAAAACTGCAAAACTCGAGCCTCTTCGTGTTATGGAGAAAATGACTCCACAGGATATCGCCAAAGCCACGAAAAAAGAGGTTAGCGAAGTCCTTAGGGCGTGTATGACTTTCGGAGTGATGGCGACTTCGAATCAAAGGCTCGGTCTCGATGTCATCGAGGCGATTGCTGAGGAACTTGGGTATTTTGCAATTTTGGTCTCGGAGCAGGAGTTTTATTCGCCACCCGAACCCCCGAAAAAAGAGAAAAAAACGGCAATAGAACCAGAACCGGAGTTGGATGAACTCGACACGGAAATGGCAAGCGAAGCCGGAGTCGAAACAAAACCGGAACTGAAAGACGATAAATCTAAGAAGCCCAAAAAGAAAAAAGCGAAAAAAGTAGCTGGCAAGGCAGATAAAACGCGTGCACCGGTCGTCACAGTTATGGGACATGTCGATCACGGCAAAACAACTTTGCTCGACCATATTCGCAATACCAATGTGGTCGCGGGGGAAAAGGGCGGAATCACCCAGCATATCGGCGCATATGTTGTTAAAACACCTAAGGGATATATCACATTTGTCGATACCCCCGGTCATGAGGCATTCACGGCGATGCGCGCACGTGGCGCGGAACTCACCGACATAGTTGTTCTTATCGTTGCGCAGGATGACAGCCTTATGCCGCAAACCCGCGAAGCTATCGATCATGCACGAGCGGCTGGAGTGCCGATTATCGTAGCGATCAATAAAATGGATCTTCCCGGCGCAAATGCAGACCGAGTAAAAAACGATCTCGCCCAGCTGGAACTTTTGGTGGAAGATTGGGGCGGAGATGTTCAATGCGCAGAGATTTCCGCGCTTAGTGGCGATGGAGTTGACGAACTTCTCGATGAGATTGTCCTTCAAGCGGAGATGCTCGAACTGGTCGCCGATCCGACAGTCCCCGCAAAGGGAGTTGTCGTCGAAGCATTATTAGACAAATTTCGCGGCGCAACCGCGACTATACTAGTGCAAGAGGGAACGCTTAAAAAGGGTGATTCGCTCGTCGCAGGTCTCGAATACGGCCGAATACGCAGTATGGAAGACGAACGCGGAAAACAGGTTAATGAAGCCCCCCCTTCGACTCCCGTCGTAATCACAGGGCTTAACGGTGTCCCTCAGGCGGGTGACATCTTCGAGGTTGTCAAAAACGATACGATAGCAAGGAAAATAGTCGAGGAGAAACTCGCTCGGCTTCATCAGGACGAAGAATCTGGGAAGAAAAAGATCTCGCTCGAGGATTTCTTTGCGATTATGGAAGGCAAACTGGTCAAAAACCTTTCTGTGGTCATTAAAGCCGATGTCGATGGCTCTTTGGAGGCTGTTAAAGGCGTCCTCAGCGCGCTTGGAAATGAAGAGGTTAAGGTTAATATCGTTAGCACGGGTGTCGGCGGAATAACCGAAAATGATGTCCTACTTGCAGGCACTTCGAATGCTGTTATTCTTGGCTTTTCGGTCAAACCGGACTCGAGAGCGAAAAAGGCCGCCGAAAAAGAGGGTGTCGATATTAAAACATATGACATCATCTACGAACTTCAAGAAGACGTTATTGCCGCTCTCGAAGGAATGCTCGAACCGGAGATGGTGGAAGAGAAAATTGGAACTGTCGAGATCAGACAGGTATTCAGAATTACCAAAGTCGGTAAAATTGCCGGATGTTATGTTCTTGACGGCGAGGTGCATCGCGACTCGAAAGTTGAGATTGTTAGAGCCGGCGAGGCAATCGGAACAGGTAAGATATCGACATTGAAACGCTTTAAGGATGATGTGAAAGAAGTTGCCGCCGGTTTCGAATGCGGAATCGAGGTTGAAGGATTCCGCGATTATCAGGAAGGCGACATACTCAATATCTTTGAAACGAAAAAGGTCGTAAGGCGCTTGAGCAAATAAGGTGGGAGAATTTTGATAATCGGCTTGAGAACCGTGGAGATCTTCATTCCGTTGTCCCAATCTCTCAAAGAAAAGCGAATGGTGCTTAGGAGAATCAAGGACAGAGTCCAGTCGAAGATGAATGTCTCCTATGCCGAAATCGACCATCTCGACAAATGGCAGAGGGCATGCCTTGCCTTCGTGACGGTCGCAAACAAAAGGCTCGAGGTCGAAAAGCGGCTCGATGCTGTAATGGAAATAATTATCGACGATGATAGAATTACTATTTTGGATGTCGAAAGCGATTTTTTATAGGTGAAATTATGTCGATTAGAACTCGAAGAGTGGGAAATCAGATACAGAAGCTCATAAGTGAGCTTATCGATGCTGGTGCGATTCGCGACCCGCGAGTCGCAGGTATGGTTACAATTACCGGTGTTGATATTACAGCCGATCTTCGTTCCGCAAAGGTATTCTACAGTTGTTTCGGAAGCGATGAGGAACGTGAATCGACCGCGAAAGCGCTCGAAAGCGCTAGGGGATACATTCAATCGGAAGTTGGAACGAGACTTGGCATTAAATTCACACCCCATTTGAGCTTTGTTTTCGACCCCTCTATCGCTTATGGCGACTACATCGAAAGGATCCTCGGAGACATTCCCGATGAAGAGTAGCATCGACGAAATAATTGGGGCATTTCAAAACGGAGATTGCTTTCTAATCCTCGGCCATAGCGATCCTGACGGCGATTCCTTAGGCTCGACAATAGCACTGGGGCTATTTCTTCGCTATCAAGCCGACAAAAGGGTCTGTATGGCTAAGCCCCTATTCTGGCCGGGACGTTATGAATTTCTTCAGAAACACTGCAATGGCAGAGAAGAAGTTTCGAATGATGGAGTCGATTACGTCGTGATTCTCGATTGTTCGTCGCTGGATAGAGTCGATTGGGGAGATTTCGATCCTAAAGATTTCGAAAGAACTCCGAAAATCGTTATCGATCATCATGAAGAGGGCATTCCCTTCGGGGATATCAACTGGATAGACAAAAAATCCGCCGCTGTTGGCGAGATGATATATGAGATTTTCGTCCAAATAGGTGCTGAGATAACCCCCGCAATCTCGGAATGCCTTTATTTGGCTATTTTGACTGACACCGGAAGATTCACATATTCGAACACATCCGCAAAATCTCTTTTGATAAGCTCTGAGCTGATAAAAGCCGGTGAGCTTGATCCGTCGGCGATTGCTCGGCATGTTTATTTTAATTATTCAGAAGAATATTTACGGAATATTGGTATAGCTCTTTACAATTCAAGAACTTACAAGAACGCGAAAATTGTGCTTCTAACGCTGGATAAGGCTTCGGTGCGCTCCTTTTCGACTACTTTCGACGAAACGGAGGGCATTGTTGATTTGGCGATGAGTGTTCGCGGAGTCGAGTTGGCGGCGCTATTTAAGGAAATCGGCAAGGATGTTAACCGTGTCTCGATGCGTAGCCGCGGTTTGGTGGATGTCGGTTCTATCGCTAAAGAGCTGGGCGGAGGAGGTCATTTTAACGCCTCCGGATGCACTTTGAAGATGCCCCTATCATTGGCGAGAGAGGTTATTCTCGACCGGTTTGAAACATGTCTTGCAAACTGTTGATATTTAGGCTCGTTTATGATCGAAGGTTTGATATTAATGGATAAACCGGCTGGACGTTCCACAGCTCACCTTGCACGTTCTGTAGGAAAGGCTTTGCGGACAAAAACGGGACATGCTGGCACACTCGATCCATTAGCGACAGGACTCGTTTTTGTCCTTGCCGGAAATGCAACTAAGATTACACCGTGGATGATGGGTCTGGACAAGGAGTATTCAGCTGTTCTTCGACTCGGACAGAGAACCGACACCGCAGATAGCGACGGAAATATCATTGAAGAGCACCCGGTAGATGTAAACTGCAAGATTATCGAGCAGATAGCTCTCTCTCTTGTTGGGCGTAGAATGCAAAGGCCGCCGGCATTTTCAGCTTTGAAACACAAAGGCAAGCCACTTTACGACTACGCCAGAAAAGGTGTCGAGATTGAAATTCAGGAGCGAGAAGTCGAGATTTATGAGCTTGAGATAAACGGTTTCGATGCTCCATATTTGGAAATAAAATCTCGTGTCAGCTCAGGAACCTATATTCGCAGTCTTGCGGAAGAAATCGGTCAAAAGGCAGGTTGTGGGGCACATATTACGGAGCTTCGCCGGACCAAAATAGGCCTTTTCGATGTTGCGGATGCTTTGCTTTATGAAGATATTTTGAGAAATATCGAATGTGGGAAGGCGAGTGATTTGGTCCATCCTATGAAAAGAGCACTTTCTTTTCTTCCTGAGGTTCTTGTAGATATGACGACAGCTCGAGAAATCGCCTCCGGTAAAAAACCAGAACTCGAACTCGGCACAATAACAGAATCGTCAATTTTCAGACTCGACACAGAGAACTCGCTGGTAGCCCTTTTAGAAAAGACCTGCGACTCATACAAATTCATTAGGGTTTTTCGAAGGCCGGAGGAAATTGAAAACTGAACATCTGACAGAACCTTCAAGGATTCTTTCCTCTTCGGTGGTTGCGGTTGGCAGTTTCGACGGCCTTCATCTTGGACACAGAGCAATATTAGACGCCCTTCTCGAAGAGAGCCGTCTCATGGGCGTTCCATCGGTGGTGATGACATTCGAGCCTCATCCAAGGAATATCACACGGGGTGAGGATGTCGAACTGCTGACTGTTCTCGATGAGAAAGTGCCTGTTATTTCAGCGCTCGGAGCTGATTATCTGGCCGTTCTCCATTTTGATAAAAAGATTGCGGATATGTCCTTCGAGGATTTCGCGAGGGATTATCTTATCGGTTCTTTGGGAATAAAGAAACTTGTGATGGGTCTCGACCACGGTTTTGGCAAAGGTCGTGCGGGCAATACTACCGGTCTTTCCGAGCTTGGAAACAGGTTCGGTTTCGGCCTTAGAGTTGTGGAACCTGTGCAATGGAACGGTAATCCTATACAAAGCAACATTATACGCAAAACTATTGCCGTGGGGGATATACCCTACGCCGCACAGATGCTTGGCAGACCCTACTCGATTTCCGGTGAAGTGGTCGAAGGAAGAGGCCGTGGTGCAAAACTCGGTTTTCCAACCGTGAATATCTCGGTGCCAAAATCAAAGCTCCTTCCACCTTTCGGTGTGTATTCAGCGGCGGAGATGTCGGGTAATCCCGGCTTGTTATATATCGGCGAAAGCCCGACTTTCGAGCCAAAAGAGCTATCTGTGGAGTTTCACGGCCTTACAAAACCCTATGTTAAGCTCGGTAACAATATCGCCCTATCGGTTTTCGAAAGATTTCGTGGCGAAATCGCCTTTGAATCGCCGGAGAAATTAATCGAACAAATGAATAGGGATCTTGAACGTCTTAAAAATTGGGTTAACAATTTTTTGTGATAATAGAACAATATTCAAAACAAAATAAGAAAGAGGAGGCAGAAATGTCAATCACAGCGGAAAAGAAACAAGAAATCTTCGAGAAGTTCGGGAAAACCCCGGACGACGTAGGTTCCGCGGAAGTGCAAATCGCTCTGTTGACGGAGCGGATCAACAATTTATCGGCACACTTTAAAACCTTCCCGAAGGATAATAATTCCAAACGGGGATTTTTCGTGCTGATTGGAAGGCGCAAGAAATTGCTTGCTTACCTTCGTAGAACAGATTACAAGCGTTTCAGATCGCTTACACAAGAACTCGGCATTCGCGCAAGATAATTTCTTCGGAAATATCTCGTTTGCCGGCGGTTTGAACCGCAAAGGAGAAAAATGTCAAAGGAATTTGTAAAGACACAGATCAACGGTTACGATTTGACAATCGAAACCGGAGAGATTGTAAAACAGGCCGCAGGAGCCGTGATGGTAACTATCGGCGAAACCCAGACTCTCGTAACAGCCTGCGCAAGCAGAAACGCCCGTCCGGAGTTCGGTTATTTTCCGCTAACAGTGGAATACAGGCCGAAATCCTATGCCGCGGGACGCATACCCGGAGGGTTCTTTAAGCGGGAAGGGCGCCCTTATGATGCGCACACGCTTATTGCGAGGCTAATCGACAGGCCAATTCGTCCGCGCTTTCCCAAGGATTTCATGAACGAAGTCCAGATTTGGGCAACACCGGTGTCTTTCGATGGCGAAAACGATCCCGATGTTTTCGGGATCATCGGTGCAAGTGCGGCGTTGTGTATTTCGGAAATCCCATTCGACGGCCCTATCGCGGCAGTCCGAGTTGGGTATATCGGTGGCGAATTCATCGCTTTCCCGACTTACGCCCAGCGTGAAGAAAGCACGATGGACATAGTCGTGGCCGGAACTGCTGAAGACATCATAATGGTCGAAGGCGGAGCTTTCGAGATTGGTGAGGATTTGCTCCTCGATGCTCTCGATTTCGCAAAACCCTTCCTGGGCAAACTCTGCGAACTCCAACAGGAATTGATAGACAGAGTCGGCAAAGATAAAATGGACTACTCGCCGGTCGAACCAATCGACGAAGCACTTGTAAGTGCAGTCCGCGAAAAGGTCGAAGGCTCGATTCGCGATGTTTTCGCTGTCGAGGGGAAAAAAGCCAGAGAAAAGGCCATGGACGCCCTCGTGGAGTGGGTTGTCGCCGAGCTCGAAGACGAGTTTGCCGATAGTGTCGGTAAGATTCAAGAAGTAATTCACGAGGTCGAGCGCGAGAAAATGCGCGAAATGATTCTCAATGAAGGTGTCCGAATCGATAAAAGAAAGCCGGACGAGATTCGCCCCATTTCAATCGAAACGAGCTATCTTCTTAGAACCCACGGAAGCGCACTTTTCACACGCGGTGAAACTCAAGCTCTCGCAGTGTTAACGCTCGGGAATAAAATGGACGAGCAGAAAATCGAGGACTTGGAAGGCGAAAGCTTTAAGAGTTTCATTCTGCATTATAATTTCCCGCCTTTCTCGGTCGGCGAGGTTAAAATGGCACGCGGTCCGAGCAGAAGAGAAATCGGCCATGGTAACCTCGCAGAGAGAGCGCTTTCGCCGATAATCCCGTCGGAAGATATGTTCCCATACACCGTTCGCATCGTCAGCGATGTGCTCGAGAGCAATGGTTCGTCGTCGATGGCATCGGTGTGTGCGGGCAGTCTGAGCCTTATGGACGCAGGTGTCCCGACAAAAGCGGCGGTTGCCGGTATCGCGATGGGACTTGTCGCCGATGGCGATAAACTTGTCGTTCTGAGTGATATTCTCGGTGCGGAAGACCATATGGGCGATATGGATTTCAAAGTTGCAGGAACAATCGAAGGCATCACTGCTATTCAGATGGATATTAAAACCAATGGAATTTCAGTGGAGATTATGCGCACAGCTCTCGAACAAGCTAAAAAAGGCAGAGAGCACATTCTCGGCGTGATGAATCAGACTCTCGATAAACCTCGCGACGAGATTTCGCCCTATGCTCCGAGAATCGTCTCAATCAAGATCGATCCTTCGAAAATTGGCGCGGTTATTGGAACTGGTGGAAAAACTATACGCTCGATTCAGGATGCAACCGGCACGACTATCTCCATCGAAAACGACGGCACAGTGCAGATAGCTTCTGTTGATGCTACCGGCCTCGAAAACGCCCTTCGCATGGTCGAACAGCTGACTCAAGAGGCAAAAGTCGGTGATATTTACGACGGTAAAGTCGTTAGAATCACCGATTTCGGAGCATTCGTCGAGATATTCCCTAATCAGGACGGTCTGTTGCACATCTCTGAAATTGCCTACGAGCGCACCAATAATGTAAGCGACGTGCTGAATGTCGGCGACATTGTAAAGGTGAAGGTTCTTGAAATCCAGAACGACGGCAAAATCAGGCTCTCCAGGAAAGCGCTTCTTGAAAAGCCGGAAGGTTATGTCGAAACCGAACGCAGAATTCCGCGTAGCGATTCGAGAGACAGAGACAACAGGAACAGAGGCAATAGAAGATAGCTGGAAATCCAATGACCACGATAATTCACCCCACAGCTATCGTAGATAAACAGGCCGAACTCGGCAATAATGTCACAGTCGGACCGCACGCGATTATCGAATCGGGTGCGGTCATTGCCGATGACTGCGAAATAGGGCCGGGTGCTCATATCACCTCTTTCGTTCGCATGGGCAAGGCAAATCGTGTATTCAAAGGCGCTTCGATTGGAAGTGAACCGCAGGACAAGAAATTCGGCGACGAGGAAACATATCTGATTATTGGCGATAGGAATATTTTCCGCGAATACACGACAATGAACCGCGGAACAAAGCACAGCTACAAAACGACAATCGGCTCGGATGGCTTTTTCATGGCGTATTCGCATGTTGCGCATGACTGTGTCGTCGGAAACAACGTAATCATGGCCAACTGCGCGGGCATCGCGGGGCATGTTACAGTCGGCGATTATGTCATCATGGGCGGAATGGTTGTTGTTCACCAATTCGTTAAAATTGGCGAATCTGTGATGATAGGCCTCAGCGGGACAATCTCGCAGGATGTCCCCCCCTATTTGCTCATGGGCGGCGATCCAATGAGACTTGCGGGAATAAATGTAATCGGATTGCGAAGGCGTGGATTTTCTGAGGACACAATCTCGAAACTTCGCAAAACCTATCGAATACTGTATCGCAGTAATCTGAACACACCCGACGCTCTTGCACGAATTGAAAGTGAAATCGAGCAAGTGCCTGAGATTCAAAAATTCGTAGAGTTCGTCCGATCCACGAAAAGAGGAATCATACGATGAAAAGGCCGCTTTCGCGGCCTTTTAAATTTCCGTATTTGATAAAAAACTACTTAACCCATTTTTTGATCTTGCCCGCTTTGATACAGCGCGTGCAAACAGTCATTCTAACCGGTCTTCCATCACAATTCGCCCTGACGGACTGCAAATTCGGGTTGAATTTGCGGACTGTCCGGTTATGCGCGTGAGACACATTCATGCCGGTTTCGGGCTTTTTTCCACATATATCGCATACTCTTGCCATATTAACCTCCGTTTTTCAAAACTCAGAAGTTGCGAATATATACGTAATTACGATTAACGCAAGTGTTTTCTTAAAATATTTTCGAAGCTGAGATTTTCTAAGTATAATTGTAAGTTTTAATGTTTGATTCATCATTCGGGTTGAATTTCGCTGAGAGGATGTTATATTGTTGCCAACCGATTGGAGGAATATGTCGTATCTCGTTTTGGCAAGAAAATTCAGGCCGCAAACCTTCGACGAAGTAGTCGCACAACAACATATAACGGACACCTTGATAAACGCCATCGAAAAGGACAGGCTTGCACACGCTTACCTTTTCTGCGGGCCTCGAGGCACCGGCAAAACTACTACTGCGCGTATTCTCGCGAAATGCCTTAATTGCCAAAGTTTCGACTCTCCCACAGCCACACCATGCGGCACATGCAACAGCTGTGCTTCGATTACCCAAGGCAACAGCCCCGATGTTTTTGAAATAGACGGCGCATCTAACCGCGGAATAGCTGAAATACAGTCTTTGCGCGAAAGTATCCAATACGCGCCGCAGGGACGGCACAAAATATACATCATCGATGAAGTCCATATGCTCACAAAAGAGGCTTTCAACGCCCTTTTAAAAACTCTCGAAGAGCCGCCGAGGTATGTTACGTTCATATTTGCTACCACCGAACCGCAGAAACTTCCGGCAACGATTATCAGCCGATGCCAACGATACGATTTCCGAAGGATACCTGGAAATCGCATAGCAAAGCATATATCGCAACTCGCTGAAAAAGAGGGGCTTATTCTTGAAGATGACGCATCGACTTTAATCGCACATCGGGCAGATGGAGGTCTTCGCGACTCGCTTTCGCTTCTCGATCAGATTCTGGCATATTCACCGAAGGGCAATCTGTCCGCAACGGAAGTCTCACAGATATTGGGCATACTCCCCCTCGACGCTTTCGATAAGATAGCCGAAAAAATTCTCGATCGCGAACCTGCAGGCGCGATTATGGAACTCGACTCACTTCTCGAATCTGGGATAGATATCGCTCAGGTTTGCGATGGTCTTTCGGAGCATTTTCACGGCGCGTTGAAATTCGCTGTAGGGGTTGAATCCGAGGACATCGGCGAAAAAGAGAAGGAAATCTACGCCAGAATTGCCGAGCAAATCACCGCAGAGGATATTCTCAGAATTTCGAAATTGCTAATCGAGCTTCAATCGCGGCTTAAATTCGCCAGCCAGCCGCGGTATCTCTTTGAAGAAACACTGATTTATCTAACGAATATGGAGAATACAGTATCTATTCGCCGTGCAATTAAAAAAGCCGGTTCGGAAGACAATATTCCGCCGAAAAAGCGCGAAAATATCCTTCGAACGAGAATCGAAGACGAAGAAGAGATTTCTGCGACTATTGACGATTCTCCGAAAGGCCGCTTGATACGCGAATTTGCCGCCAAACGTGGAGATACAAAGGCGGACTGGGTTCGAGACGCCGAGTTCATAATTGACGAAGCGCGTTTAATCCTCAAATTCCCGCATAGGCTCGAATTTCAGGTTAATAGCATTCTTTTGGTCAGGGAAAATTTGGAAGCCCTCAAAGAGTCTGTTCAGGCGGTTTACGGAGAACATATGGACATTAAACTCACTGTCGAGGAGGGTGTTCATGAATCAACACCGAAAAAGCAAAACGCAGAGCTACCTGATAATGTTAAATCTCTTCTCGACGAATTTGACGCAAAACTCGACTTGTAAACCATTTCAGAAATAGCTTGACAGCATAAGCAACTGTTTTTATTTTATTTGGTTATGATTAATCCGATCCGAAATACCGAGGAGGTCACGGCGGTCAGATTTTCCTCTGCCGCCGTCGGTCTTAGCCGATAACCCGCGGAGTTCTCGAAACACCGTGGGAAAACTGTGCCCGGCTTTCGTCGGGTATTTTTATATCGAGTAAAAAAACTAAATGGAGGCCAATATGCCCTTTCAAGATATCGAAAAAAAATGGCAGGACAAATGGTGCGAAAACGGCGTTTTCAAAACACCTGAAAATCAAGGCGAGGACAAATTCTATCTTCTGGAGATGTTCGCGTATCCAAGCGGAGATGTCCATATGGGGCATTTCAGGAATTACTCAATTGGAGATTTGGTCTGGCGATATATGCACATGAAGGGGAAGAAACTTCTCCACCCCTTCGGATGGGACGCTTTCGGTCTTCCAGCTGAACAGGCGGCGATTAAGCGCGGAATCCACCCTTCGGAGTGGACGGAGAAGAATATCGCCACAGGACGTTCAACAATGAGGTCATTGGGTTTTTCATATGACTGGGACAGGGAAGTAGTAACCTGCAGGCCTGATTACTACAAATGGACACAATGGGTATTTCTCAAGCTCTACGAAAAAGGCTTGGCCTACCGCAAAGAGTCTTTGGTTAACTGGTGCCCTGAGTGTAATACTGTTTTGGCCAACGAACAGGTTGTCAACGGCTGTTGCTGGCGGCATTCGGAGACACCGATAACCAAGCGGGTTTTGGAGCAATGGTTCTTCAAAATCACCGATTATGCCCAGCGCCTCTTAGACGATTTAGAAAAGGTGGACTGGCCACATTCTGTTAAGACTATGCAACGTAATTGGATAGGGCGTTCGACCGGTGCGAATATCACTTTCTCGATTGTCGAAACCGGTGATGAATTGCCGATTTTCACAACACGGCCGGACACGGTTTTCGGTGTAACGTTCATGGCAATCGCCCCGGAAGCGGATCTGATGCGCAAGCTTATAGTTGTTTGCCCCAATCGCTCTGCAGTTGAAGATTACATCGCGCAAGCCGCTATGCGAAGCGAAATCGAGCGGACAGCGGAAGGTCGCGAGAAAGATGGAGTAGATACCGGGTTGCATGTCAGAAATCCATTCACTGGTAACGAGGTGCCGCTTTTCGTCGCGGATTATGTGCTCGCCGGATACGGCTCCGGTGCGGTTATGGCGGTTCCGGCGCATGACCAACGCGATTTCGAGTTCGCGAGTAAATATAACATTCCGATAAAGGTTGTCATCAATCCAAGCGAAGGCAAATCGAATCCTGATGAAATGACCGAAGCCTTTGTGGAACAAGGCATTATGGTGAACTCCGCCCCTTTCGACGGAATGAATTCCAAAGATGCGATTTCGGCAATAACCGATTTCGGTGCGGAAAAAGGATTCGCGGAAAAAGCTATCCAATTCCGTCTGCGTGATTGGTTAATCAGCCGTCAGCGTTATTGGGGAGCGCCGATTCCGGTTGTCCATTGCGAAAAATGCGGTGTTGTGCCGGTTCCGGAATCCGAATTGCCGGTCGAGCTTCCGCATGTGAAGGATTTTCTTCCAAAAGGGCGCAGTCCTCTTGCGGATGTTCCCGAATTCATGAATGTGAAATGCCCGAAATGCGGTGCACCGGCCAAACGCGACCCCGATACGATGGACACCTTCGTCTGTTCGAGTTGGTATCAACTTCGTTATCCCGACGCTAAGAATTCAGAAAAAGCCTTTGCTCGCGAGGCTGTTGATAAGTGGCTTCCGGTCGATTTGTATATCGGCGGAATCGAACACGCCACTGGACATTTGCTTTATTTTCGTTTTATCACGAAAGTGCTTTTCGACATGGGTTATCTTTCCGTCGAAGAGCCTGCTCGCAAGCTTTTCAATCATGGTATGGTTTGCGATGAAAAAGGCGATATTATGAGCAAATCGAAAGGCAATGTGATAAGCCCGATAACGGTTACTCAGGAACATGGCGTTGATGTTTCCCGCACCGCTATGCTATTTTTCGCGCCGCCGGAGCACGAGATTGCATGGTCGGAAGATGCAATTAAAGGTTCACAACGTTTCCTGACTCGAATCGAGCGGTTCATACCGGAGAAAATAGACCCTTCGAAAACAGTCGTTTCAATTGAAGGGCTTTCACACCGAGACGCAGAGCTTTATCGCGAGATAAACCGCACAGTTAAGGCAGTTACGGACGATATCGAGAGCATGAGCTATAACACTGCAATCGCCCGAATGATGGAGTTCATGAATTTTGCCGAGCAGGATGAACTCGAAAAATCGGCAATCGCCTTCTATGTCGCGGATCGTTTGACCCGAATCCTCGCCCCATTCGCGCCCCATCTCGCTGAAGAGTTGAACGCGCGAATCGGGTTCGAGAATTTCGTGGTCGAAAGAGATTGGCCTACCTACGACGAATCCGCGATAGGATATGATACAATAGAAATCGGGGTTCAGGTGAACGGCAAGGTTCGAGGAACAATAAATATCGCGCCCGACGCCGACCGCGAATCGGCTGTTCAAGTCGCAATGTCCGAGCAGTCTATTCTGAAGCATATCGAGAACCAAACAGTGGTTAAGTATATCTACGTTCCCGGAAGAATTCTCAACATCATAGTGAAATAGCCCTCGCTACGCCTAATGTTACGTCTCGTGCCCACAAGACATGCACGAGACGTAACATCGGGTTTTTTTATTGCAAAATCTCAAAAAATGTTTATTCTCTTATTGAAAGAGGTAAGCTATTGAAACAAATAGTGATTACTGCATTTATTTTAATTATCGCTTTAGGTGGCTGTGCCGAAGTTCAGCCGCAGGGCTATATTTACTTCATTTCAGATGTCGGAGAAAACACGCAAATAGCCAAAATAGAGGCTTCGACAGGCGAAATAGTCGCGATATTGAATACCAGATTTACCGAAAAAGCCCTCATCGAGCGTGAAGAAACTCTTTACTTGTTTGCCGAAGACGACGATTCCTTACGAGTTTTCAGACTATCCAACGATTTTTCGGTTATGGAAGAGGTCGATGATTCATCGCTAATCGTGGATTATAAAAGGGGAACAGCTCGTGGAGGCTTATGGAGCACATTAAATGAGGATGGTAAAATCCTATGGATTCCTCGCCCCGAAGTTGAACCTGTAATCGTAAGTGCACCAAACGAAAAGTGTTTTGACGCATATATCTCTTTCCCGAATGGCCTTATCGCATACCATGCGATAATCGATAATGTCAAGACAGTGATTATCGTAAAATCTCTTCCTGAGGGAGTAATCAAAAGGGTTTTCGATACATCAGGCAAACCGTCCAAGCCAACTATATCACCGGATGGTCTTTGGATCGCCTTCGCTGTGGGAAACTCTGATAAAAAGGATATTGTTATCGGTGATATTCATTGCGGAATAACTCGCACAATAGCCTCAGGGGATGGTCCGCTCTGGTTAGATAAATAATTATAACGGCTTGAAAACGTAGCTGTTATGAATATAATTAAAAAGATATGAAATACTGCGAGGATTTGGAGGAATAATGGCGCTTAGAATTGGTGAAATGCTGATCAAAGCCGGAAGAATAACGGAAGAACAGCTCTCCAAAGCTCTTGAAGTCCAAAAAAGCTCGGGCAATAAGCTTGGCCAAGTGCTCCTCGAACTCGGTTTCATTGAAGACGAAAATGTCATTAACTCCTTTGTTGCCAAGCAATTAAATGTCGGAACGATAAAACTTGAAGATATCGACCTCACACAGGAAGTGGTCGATTTAATCCCTGTCGATATTGCCCGAAAATTTACTGTTATTGCGGCTATCAAAGTGGGAAAAATGCTTTTCGTCGCCACCGATGACCCCGCAAACCTTCTTGTAACAGACACTCTGCGCTTTATCACAAACCATGAGATTCAACCGGTTATGTGCTCTAAGACTTCGATCCTCAATGCTATCGACAAATACTACGGCACCGGCGAGGATTCTATCGACGATATTCTGGAGGACATGGCCGGCGGAGATGAACTCGACGTAGTCGAAACTTCCGACGACGATTTCTCCGAGGCCGAGCTTCAGCAGGCAATCGAAGAAAAACCACTGGTCAAGCTTGTAAATTCTATTATCATGGATGCTATACGCAGGCAGGCATCTGATATTCATATCGAAACTTACGAAAAACGCACACGAGTTAGATTCCGCGTGGACGGTAATCTCATGGAAATGGCACCAATGCCATACAAGTTGCGTTTTGCCGTGGTCAGCCGTATCAAAATTATGGCGAAGCTGAACATTTCCGAGCGGAGGCTTCCGCAGGACGGCCGTATCAAAGTTCAGGCCAAAGGCAGAGCTATCGACCTTCGTGTATCGATTCTACCGACTATTTTCGGCGAAAAAGTCGTTATGCGACTTCTCGATCCGGATAACCTCATGCTGGATATCACGAGACTGGGCTTCCCGAAGCGAGCAATGAAAGAATTCAACAAGGCTATTCACATGCCCTTCGGTATGGTGCTTGTAACCGGTCCCACAGGGTCGGGTAAAACGACAACACTTTATTCTGCCCTCAGCCAGCTCAACCACCCACATGTTAACATCATGACGGCAGAAGACCCTGTGGAGTTCAACCTCGACGGCATTAATCAGGTGCATATGCACGCCGAAGTGGGGCTCACATTTGGCGCGGCACTCAGAAGTTTTTTACGTCAGGACCCAGACATCATCCTTGTAGGTGAGATTCGTGACGGCGAAACAGCGTCTATCGCAATCAAAGCGGCGCTCACAGGCCATCTTGTTTTCTCGACACTTCACACTAACGATGCACCGAGCACAATCACACGTCTTGTCGATATGGGCACTCCTCCATTCCTTGTTGCAAGCTCGGTTCGTCTGGTTATGGCGCAAAGGCTCTTACGTAAGGTCTGCCCCTTCTGCAAAAAGGAAATTCAACCGGACGCGGAATACCTCGAGATTATCGGTATGAGCGAGGAAGACGCCGCAAAAGTAACTTTTTACAAGGGCGAAGGCTGTTCGACATGCAACAATACAGGCCACAAAGGTCGTATTCCGGTTTTCGAGGTTATGCCGATATCTGCTACACTCGAAAAGATGATCATCGACGGTGCAAGCGCTCTCGAACTTGGTGAAGCGGCCGCTAAAGGTGGCATGAGATCTCTTCGGCAGGAAGCCATCAGACATATGATAGAAGGAACAGTCGATATCGAACAGGTTATAACTGAAACTGCGGCACATTAACGAAAGGCTATTATGACGACATCCGCCGATAACTACACGAGTCAAACAGCAATGCAAAATAAAAGCGAGGACTCCTCCGAAGCAAAAAAATCGAATTTCTCGATGAGAGAGCTTCTCGAGGAGATGATACGTCGTGGCGCATCGGACCTACATATTACTGTCGGATGTCCTCCGGCTCTTCGAATCGACGGAAAGATAACACGGTTGCCGGGAGAACCTATAACCGAAGAGTTATCGAAACGTTTGGCCTATTCGATTATGACCGAAAAGCAAAAACAGCATTTCGAGGAAAACTGGGAGCAAGACCTCTCTTTTGGTATTCAGGGGCTTTCGAGGTTTAGATGCAATGTTTTTCTTCAGAGGGGTGCTGTTGCATTGGTTGTGAGGGCAATCCCTTTTAAGATATTGAGTTTCTCAGAGTTAGCCTTGCCAACAGCAGTTATAAAATTTTCAAATTTTCCGCGAGGGCTGGTGCTGGTATGTGGCCCTACAGGTTCGGGAAAATCAACAACCTTGGCATCGATAATCGACAAAATTAACAACGAGCGCCACGAGCATATTTTAACAGTCGAGGACCCTATCGAGTTCGTCCATTCGCATAAGAACTGTCTTGTGAATCAGCGCGAGGTGCATGGAGACACAGTTTCATTTGGTAGTGCGCTAAAATATGCGCTTCGTGAAGATCCTGATGTCGTCCTAATCGGCGAAATGCGCGATCTCGAAACTATGCAATCCGCTCTGACAATCGCGGAAACCGGCCATCTTGCTTTTGCAACTTTGCATACAAACTCCGCCGCAGAAACTATGAACCGAATTATCGACGCTTTCCCCGAAAACCAGCAACAACAGGTGCGTGTCCAGCTTTCCTTCGTTCTTCAGGCGGTTTTAGTTCAAACGCTTCTGCCGAAAATCGGCGGCGGACGTATCGTTTGCATCGAGTTGATGTTTGCAACTCCTGCGATTCGCGCACAGATTCGCGACGATAAAATTCATCAGATTTACAGCTCGATTCAGGCTGGCGGTAAGTTCGGGATGCAAACTATGAATGCCTCGCTTGCCGAAAGGTATCTTGGCGGCAAGATAACTCTCGAGGATGCTTTGAACCGAAGCCAAGATCCGCAGGAACTGCACGATATAATCTCGCGTGCAACTATGCCGGGGGCATCTTCATCGAATAGAAGGTAAACTATGGCGAAGTTTAAGTATGAAGGTAGAACTTCCACCGGCTCGACAATCGAGGGGACAATCGAGGCTCAGAATGCCGAGGAAGTAAACGCTTTATTACGCCGTCAACGAATTGTCGTCACAAAGGTCAAAAAGAAACCCCAATCGATGGAGATTACCATCGGTTCAGGGGTTAAGAATATTGAAATTTCAAGATTTACGAGGCAATTTGCGGTTATGATCGAGGCGGGTCTTCCGCTTGTTCAATGTCTCGATATCCTCGCGGAACAGAGCACAAACAAAATCTTGGGTGATGCCCTTTCGAAGATTAGAGACACTGTATCCGCCGGTTCGACATTAGCCTCGGCGATGGGCAAACATAAGAAGATTTTCAACGATCTCTATGTCAACATGATTGAAGCTGGTGAGGTCGGCGGCGCACTTGAGACAATTCTCAAAAGGCTTGCGGATTATCGTGAGAAAGCGGACAGATTGGCACGAAAGGTCAAAGGTGCTCTCACATATCCTGTAATGGTCTCGACTGTTTCTATTTTGTTGTCATGGGTTATGCTTACATTCATTGTTCCGGTTTTTGCCGGTATGTTCGACGGTCTCGGTGCGGAGCTTCCGGGACCTACTGTATTCGTGCTTGCCGTCTCATATTTCTTCCAGAATAACATCATTACGATGGTTTTAGGAGCTATCGGCTTAGTCGTAACTTATGTTGTCCTAAATAAAAAGAAAACCACACGTTATTATCTCGACGCCGCGAAACTTAGGATGCCTGTCATTGGCGACCTTATCAGGAAAAATTCGGTTGCGCGTTTTTGTAGAACATTGGGAACACTTCTTCAAAGCGGTGTTAATCTTATCGATGCACTAAATATTACCGCAAAAACTGCTGGGAATATGGTTTTGACGAAATCCATCCACAAAGCGATGATCGCAATTTCTGAGGGTGACACAATTACCTCGCCGTTGGCGGAATCCAAGGTTTTCCCGTCCATGGTTATCCAGATGATCGGGGTAGGTGAAAAAACCGGTAATATGGACGAGATGCTCACGAGAATCGCGGATTTCTACGACGAAGAGGTCGATGCCGCTGTCGCCGCATTAACGAGTATGATCGAGCCTATCGTTATCGTTATTATGGGTATCGTCATCGGCGGTCTTCTCATCGCTATGTATCTTCCCATGTTCGATATTATCGGGAAAATCAGCTAATCAAAAGTGTAAAGTAACCGGGGCAAATAGCCGATGAAACCAGACAGACCCTCCGATATACCCTTAAGACAAGATCATTCCCCGGATATTGCCAAAGATTTCCGAAGCAAGATCAGATGGCTACTTATAGCCCGTATCGGGATGTTTATTCTAATCGCTGGAGCGGTGCTTCTTCTTTTTTCCACCGAGGCATTGCTTTTCCGATTTCTGTTTGCCTATGGTCTGATAACCCTTGGGTATTTACTTTCGCTCCTGTGGTGGAACCAAACTCGAAAAGAGATAAGTTTTAAATTCATATGCGCGGTTCAACTTCTTTTCGAGCTTGTTGTCGAAGTTGCGATAATGCACTATTCTGGCGGAATCGCCTCTCCTTTCATTGTCCTTTTGGGGTTATCGATAATAACGTCGGCCTTTATTTTTGAGCTTTCGGGAACACTTGCCACTGCCACTGTCGGGGTTTTGCTTCTCGTGGGGATGGTCTATTTCGAGTTTACGGGAGTATTCGAGTTCACTTCCGATTACCCCGGTGTCAGTTCGATATATTCCGATTCGGAAATACTCTTCTTTACAACCTATGTCTATGTTTGTTTTCTATATCTGATCGCATTTTTGATAGGATATCTATCTGGCAGGCTTAAAACGAGGCTCGGACAGCTAATCGAGGCAAATAAGGAACTTCGTAAAGTCAAGATGGATACGGACGATATTCTTATGCATATGCGAAGCGGGCTTTTAACTCTCGATCCGGACGGACATATCGTTTATTTCAACCGCGCGGCGGGGAATCTTCTGGGAATCGCGCCGGAACGTGCGAGAGGAGAATTTCTCACGGATGTTCTTCCTACAAAGGCAAGGTCTTTCGGACTGAAACTAACCGAGCTTCTTACTCCCGGCGGTGATAAGGTCAGAACCGGTGAATTCACTATTCAATCGGAATCCAGCGGGGAAATTACGATGCTACTCGCGTGCAGTTTTCTGACAAGTCCTGATGGCGGGATGCGCGGAATAATCGCCCTTTTCGAAGATATTACCGAGCAGAAGCGTAGAGAAGAGTATCTTAAAGAAGTCGAGAAGATGGCGACTATTGGTGAGCTTTCCGCAAGCCTCGCCCATGAGATTCGAAATCCTCTCGCGGCGATAAGGGCGTCGGTGGAGACTCTCGCAAATGATGAAGAGGCAGATTTGCCCAAAGACGCTCGTCTCATGAAGCTGATTATCAAAGAAACTGACCGATTAACTTCTGTATTAGACGAGTTTTTGATTTTCGCACGGCTTAAGGAACTTCCGATCGAGCAGGTTACATACAATCGGCTCGATTTGTCCTCGATGGTCGGCGAGGTAGTGGAGATGTTGCGCAATTCACCGGAATTTTCTTCTGAGATAGAAATAGACAACCAGCTTTCAGAACCGCTCTGGGTTTTCGGCAGGGAAGACCAGCTTAAAAATGTTTTTTATAATATCATAATTAACGCACGTGAGGCAATCGGTAATAATTCGGGCAAGATTACTATCGCTCCAGCAAGGGAAAGGGCTGGATTCTACGCGGAGAAAAGGCTTGCCGGTGTTAGCATAACCGATACAGGTCGCGGAATACCTCAGGAAAGCTTCAGCAATATATTTACGCCGTTTTACAGCACAAAACCCCGCGGAACCGGCCTCGGTTTGGCAATCGCGCAGGGTATCGTGAATAGACACAGCGGAATAATCGAAGCGGAAAACCTTTCCAATACCGGGGCGAGATTCACGGTGTATTTGCTCAAAGCCACTGATTAGGCTTTTGAAATACTCACCATAAAACTACGTTGACACTTCGCCCTTGCGGCATTATTATCAAATCTATGGATTTATTCGGAAAGAAAGAGCTTGATTCGAAAGGTTCGTGGACGCTTGCTGATAGAATGCGCCCGCGAATTCTCGAAGAGATCGCCGGACAGGAAAAGATAATCGGTGCAGGCAAACCTCTTCGCATCGCAATCGAGTCACAAAGACTTACGAGCATGATTCTCTGGGGTCCTCCCGGTTGCGGAAAAACTACTTTGGCAAGGGTAATCGCAAATGTTACCGGCATGAGATTTCTGCAATATTCGGCGGTGCTTTCGGGCATCAAAGAGATTAAAGCGGTTATCGTCGAGGCTGAACGACGGCTTGCGGCGACCTCGCACAGAAGTATCCTATTCGTCGATGAGGTGCATCGTTTTAATAAGGCTCAACAGGACGCCTTTCTCCCCTATGTCGAAAGGGGAAGCATAATTTTCATAGGCGCGACTACCGAGAATCCCAGTTTTGAGGTTATCTCACCTCTACTTTCGAGAGTATCGGTGTTCGTGCTCGATCCACTTGGAGTTGAGGATATCGTATCGATTCTCGATAGAGCCGTGTCCGATAAGGAACGCGGCCTCGGACCGATGAATCTGAAAATCGGCGAAGGTGTGTTCGAACATATTGCGAGTCTTTCCTCCGGTGATGCCCGTTTCGCTCTGACTGTCCTTGAATTCGCGGCAAATACTGCCGATGAAGGTGAAATTTCGCTCGACCTAATCGCGAGTGTTCTTCAGAATGAGCGCTTGCTCTACGATAAAACCGGCGAGGAGCACTATAACATTATCTCCGCACTTCACAAGTCGATACGGGATTCCGATCCGGATGCCGCAGTTTATTGGCTTGCGAGGATGCTCGAAGGCGGTGAGAATCCTTTGTATTGCGCGCGAAGGCTTATGCGTATGGCCTGCGAGGATATCGGTCTTGCGGATCCAAATGCAATGCGCCTCGCGGTGGCGGCAAAGGATTTCTACCATTTCGTCGGAAGCCCGGAGGGCGAGATCGCGCTTTTCGAGCTGGCGATATACCTTGCAGTCGCCCCGAAATCGAACGCAGTTTATATCGCAGAAAAATCGGCGCGAAGGGATATCAAAGACGGCCTTACCGGACCTGTGCCGAAGATAATTCGTAATGCTCCAACAAGATTTATGAAAGATCTTGGTTACGGCGATGGCTACATTTATGCCCATGACGCCGAGGATCATGTCGTATCACAACAGCATTTCCCCGATGGGATGACCCCTCGAAAATATTATAAACCGACGGATGAGGGCGTAGAAGCGCGTATAAAAACGCGTTTGGACGAAATCAAACAAATATTGGATAAAAAACAGGAGAAAAATGGCACGTAAGAGAGAAGAAGACCCTGTATATCTGGTGATTCTCGCGCTTGGCATCGGCCTTGGGACATCCGGGGGCGCGGCTGGCGGAAGTGCGTTGAACGGGTTTATTATCGGTGCAACAACCGCATTAGCGGGATGCCTGGTGTATTATTTAATAAAAAGATCTAAGCAACCAAAAAAACGTCAGGGGCCAAAAAGCAAATACAAAATGTAATCACCGGTGGGTGGAGAAAACATAACCAAGCTTAACAAATGCTCCGGCAAGTTCGCTTGGGCTGAAACTGTAGTGGACGGATTCCCAGTTTGTGTCGTAATACCAGTATTCGCCGTAGGTTCCGAGGAAAGGCTGATGGTATCCGATTGTTAATTCCGCTTTCCTATTTTCGCCATAGGCGATGGAAACCTGTGGCCGGATGAAACCTTCGAAAACATCCTCGTTGTCGTTCAGACCGACATTGTCATCTACGAAATGTTTACTGAATCCGAACCCGATTCCCGCACCGAAGGAGAATTCGAAGTTTCCCCGGTTAGTAAAAATCTCCGGGGAAAAAGCCACCCGATATGCGCCATAGCCATGTCCAGCCCTTTCGTCGTATATTTGCGCGAGAGTGTCCGGCGTGTTCCAGTAATTCCATTCGTGCAGTGTTGAAATCAGAACTCCGTAGCGGAGCTTCATTTTGGTGGTTTGGTCGCCGTAGATGTTTCGAGTTTGAATATCCGCAATAATGGCTATTCCGCCGTCGGGGTCTCCGCCGAGGTCTTCTGCGACAGCCCTCGCGGCACGGCAGTTTGTCCTCATAAGGCCGGCATCGATTTTCCAGCTTTCAAAACCAAGAAATGCCATGGAGGTTCCTGCGCACAGGCAAATCACTGCGATTAAAATATGTGTCGTTGTATTATTTTTCAATTGGCGCTTCATCGCTAATTTTCATAAATCTTATGAGTTTAATGATTTAGCTTCTCAAATGCAAGTGATATATCTCCTTTGACATCAACGAAAAAAGTCATATCTTTCGCATTATGATTTCTGATAAAAGCAAAATCGCGCAATCAGCGCCACTTCGTATCGCGTATGGTGCTATAATAATCGCTCTGGCGGTGGCTTTGGGTTATGCTCTCGCTCTTGTTCCAAATGTCGAGCTTGTCACGCTGACATTGGCTTTTGGGGGTTATCTTCTCGGTGCGGGCTGGGGGGCTGTGGTCGGCGCAATTGGATTTGGGCTGTATTCAGTCTTGTCACCATATGGGATTGCCCCTCCTCCGCTTCTATTCGCTCAGATAATTGGGGGCGGGGTAATTGGGTTTGGCGGTTCGATTCTGAGAAGGTTAGATGCTCGAAAGTTTACATTTATGGTTTTCGCCGCAATAATAGGACTTACTATAACCCTATCATATGATATTTTAACAAATATCGGTTCGTTCATAATTATTTCTTCTCAGACCACGCTCATCCCCTTTATTATTGGCGGACTCTCTTTTTCGATTCTGCATATTGTCGCAAATACTGTTATATTTGCTGTGCTTTTTCCGGTTATTTCAAGATTCGTTCGTCGTGACAAGGAAGGTTAAGCTGAATTTTTAGCCTTCTTGTAGATTGAAATCAGTTTCTCAAGGTGATTTTTTGAAGAGAACTTTTCGCGGGCGATTTCACGAGCTTGAATGCCAAGGTTTTCTAAAAATTCAGGATTTTCGAAAAACTTTTGAGCCTTTCGGGCAAGCTCTTCACTATTCCCCGGCTCGAAAAGCAAACCGTTGACACCATCTTCTACCATCTCAGGAATCCCGCCAATATTCGACCCGAGCACGGGAACACCGTCGGCGAGGGATTCCATCACAGAGATCGGGAAATTATCCCAACATATACTTGGGATAATTGTGAATTCAGCCCCTCTTCTTATTTCACTAAGTTTCTCCGGTTCGACAAAACCGAGGAATTCGATATTCGTGAAACCCTTCGCGGCTTCTCGAAGAGCAAATTCTTCGGGACCGGTACCGGCAATTAGGAGTCTTCTTGTGGAAGACATATCTTGCCAGGCTCTAATGAGGACATCCACACCCTTTTCCATCGATAAACGCCCTGCATAGAGCGCGTAACCAAGCGTTTTTCGGTTCTCTTCCATCGTGGAATCGATGAAATATGAAAGTTTTTCAAACCTCGATCTGTCATAACCAGCCTCAACAAACTTCTCGATGAGAAATTCGCTTGGAGAGATAAAAATATCCGCCATCTCCGCAATGCTCTTTGCTCTATGAATTGAGGATTCTAATGCGGCAATAAAACTTGCCGAAAAAGAGCTTTTCTTGCATCGTGAGATTGGGGCTTGCACAAATTTTAGCCCTCCACCAAGACATTTTGAGCAAAGTTTGCCGGTTCGGTTATCGACAAAATTTGTATTTGGGCAGATAAGCGAATAGTCGTGAAGAGTCCAAGCAACGGGGATTTTTGCACTTTTAAGCGGATATAGAATCGATGGTGTGAGATGATGATGAATGTTGTTAAGATGCGCAATGTCGAAAGGACCTTTGTCCTCGAGAAGCCTGCGGATACCCTCTTCGGCTTCTTTGCTATGGATTGTCCTTTTAAGAACTCGAAAGATGTTCCGAGGAGTTTTTCGCTTTAGAAGCTCCGGGTATTCAATATAATCAGGCCAATACTCTTCAGTTTCCGGGCATGGAAGTGAATTTGGATGACGCATCGCGAAATGAAAAACCTCGTGCCCTGCGGATCTAAGCAGTTCGGCGAGCTTGATGACGTAGACCGATGAGCCTCCGCGGTAATAATAGAAAGTATCTGCGAGAAGAATACGCAAGGAAGAGCTTTCGTTGAGATTATTCGTAACTCGGCTAATCGATTAATTCTGTTTTCTTGATTTTACCGCCGATAACAACATGCTCCCAATTCGCCTTTATTTGCTCCCAGCAGTCGGCACCTTTAAGCTCGATCTCATCGATGTTGAATAGGTCTGTCGAATTTGGATACATATTTGTGCGTCTGCTGTCGCCGACATCTTGGTATTTTGGGCCGATAAGCATGACATCTGTTTTGCACTGGAAGCCGTTGAGGGTATCGATCAATGTAAGCTCGATCTCCATATAGGTCAGCAATTTTTTCGTTCGATTTGTTGGCTGAATTGTAATCGGAACCGCTCCGGAGGCTTTATTAATATACAATTCAAGCGGTGCGGGACGCCCTTCGCCGCCGTCGAATTGTGCATCGGACTTAGAGACAGTATTTTTATTTCCCGCACAGGCAAACATTAGAATTGAGACTCCGATTATAATAAAAATTGCCTTTTTCATCGCAACTCTCCTTTTTTCTTAATCGATTATAGCAAGTTCTTTGCCGACTTTGCGGAAGATATCGAGGGCAAAATTCAAGTCGCCTTCGGTGTGAGTCGCCATAAAACTTACTCGTATCAGGCAATCGCCGGGCGGAGTTGCAGGCGGGACAACAGGATTGATAAAAATCCCCTCTTCTTCGAGCCGTTTGCACATCACAAAAGCTGTATTCATTTCACCGACGTGAAGCGGAATAATGGGAGTTTCCGCGACACCGGTATTATAGCCCATGTTTTGAAATTCTTTCAGCATCATTCGAGTGTTCGACCAGAGTTTTTCGCGGCGTTCAGGTTCTTCGATCAATATTTTCAGAGCTTCTCGCGCGGCGGCGGCATTAGCCGGAGATGGAGACGCCGAAAAAATCAGTGCTCTGCTGTGATGTTTCAGATATTCGATTATATCGGCATCAGCGGCGAGAAAACCACCCAGAGATGCGAGCGATTTACTGAATGTGCCCATTGTCATCGCAACTTTGTCCCTAAGTCCGAAATGCGCGGCTGTTCCATCCCCTTTAGGGCCGAGAACGCCTATCGAATGGGCATCATCGACCATTATCTCCGCTCCGAATTCCTCCGCAAGTGCGGATATTTCCGGCAGTTTGACGATATCTCCCTCCATCGAAAAAATGCCATCCACTACGATGAGTTTGTCGGCTTCGCGCGGTATCGACTCAAGCTTCCTGCGAAGATCGTCCATGTTGTTATGTTCGAAACGGATATGTTCTCCAAATGCCAATCTTGCGCCGTCATAAATGCTTGCGTGATTAAATTTATCGCAGATAATATAATTTTTGCGTCCGACAATTGTTGAGATTGTGCCCAGATTAGTCTGAAAACCCGTTGAAAAAACGAGTGCGGCCTCTGTGCCCATAAAATCGGCGAGTTCTTCTTCGAGTTCGCGGTGGATTCGGAGTGTGCCGTTGAGGAATCGGCTTCCGGCACAACCTGTTCCAAGCTCCATAGTGGCTTTGATTGCGGCCTCGATAACGCGCGGATGATTTGTTAGTCCGAGGTAGGAATTCGAGCCCATCATGAGGACGCGTTTGCCGCCTTTTAGCGTAACCCATGTATCCTGTTCCGAATCGATTTCGCGGAAATAGGGATACAACCCCATTTCGCGCACCTTTTCGGCTTCGTTAAAGGCTCTGCATTTGTCGAGTATGCCCATCTTTCCCCTTTAAGCTCAGAACTCGTAGCCGACGACCAATCTTAGTGAAAGCGCGGTGTATTCGCCGTTGTAACGGTATGTGCCTTGAGTTTGCCCCTCTTCGGGGTTGTCATAATTAAACCCGACTATCGGAACCTTCTCGTTGGACACTCCGAAATAGTTAGCGGCGAGATTCGCCCCGATTCTCAGATGTTTTGTCGCAGTAAATCTAATTCCGGCGATAATTCCGAGGCCTACACCGCTACCGGTGCCGTCGAAATCTATGCTATAATCTTCATCTTCGCCGTAAGTCGAGCTTCTGTATCGCCCCTTCGCGCTAACTTGACCGACAATAATCTGCGGTCCGATAATGACTTGCGCAGAACCACCGAGATCGTTCTTTATTATTCCACCGACAGCACCGAATATAGCCTCGCCTTTTTCGAGCACACCACCCTCCGGCAGGAGAACAAAATTACCCTCCGCACGTATTGTAAACACTGTATTAGTGGGTATTTCCACTGCTAATCCACCCTCAATCGAAGGGAATTTATTGACATAATCAAACCAATCGTTACTCAAAGTCAGAGACGGCGAGCCGTGGACATAGATCGCCAAACCCTCGCTGAGAGCTATTCCGGCGAGTAAGAAGAGCAATATTAAAGGTCTTTTCCGCAACATTTTTTAAACTTCTTTCCGCTTCCGCAGGGGCATGGATCGTTTCTTCCGACTTTAGGCGCAGATATTGCTGATCTTGGGCGGGGCGCGGTAGGCGGTGCAGGTTGGCCGTCCTCTCCCGGAGCACGAACGCCGTAGCCCTCGGTTCCACGGTGAATCTCGCGGTAGGTGCGCGGAGCTTGCCTCTGCATCGGCTGTGGCGCAATTTGAGCGCGAAATAATCGCTCTATCGCAAGTCTATTTATATCTTCCAGAAGCTCTGTGAACATATCGAAAGCCTCGCGTTTGTATTCGATTAGGGGGTCTTTCTGGCCGTAGGCGCGAAGATTTATGCCCTCTTTCAGGCCGTCGAGGCCATAGAGATGCTCTTTCCACTGCTCGTCGATTGTGCGGAGGAGGATGAATCTTTCGAGTTGGCGCATTATATCGGGGCCGAGTTCCATTTCACGGCGTTTGTATGCATCGAAAGCCGCGTCGATGAGAGCGTCTTCAAGGTTTCCGAGTTTGATGCTCAATCGGCTCTCCTCGCCGATATTCAATCCGGCAAGGAATGTGCGTCCGAAATCCTCGCGAAGCCCGTCCCAATCCCAATCCTGTGGCGGACGGCTCGTATCGGTGTTTTTCGTCATCAGTGTGTCGATATAATCTCGAATCATCGAATGGTATTCATCGATCAGGTTGCCGCCGTCGAGGATGTTGTTTCGGCGAGAATAGATGACTTCACGCTGGGCATTGTTGACGTCGTCGTATTCGAGAAGGTGTTTGCGGATGCTGAAATTCTGGCCTTCGACACGTTTCTGAGCTTGCTCTATCTGACGTGTGATAAGCGGATGTGTAATAACCTCGCCCTCCTTAGCGCCCATCCTGTCCATAATTCCTGCGATTCTATCCGAACCGAAAAGGCGCATGAGGTCGTCTTCGAGTGAGAGGTAGAACCTGCTGGAGCCGGGGTCTCCCTGACGGCCGCTTCGTCCACGCAACTGGCGGTCGATTCTTCGCGATTCGTGACGCTCTGTGCCTACAATATGAAGCCCACAGGGGCTTTCTTTTCGGCATTCGCCCAATGTCCATTCGCCATGCGCGACAGGTGTATCGTCCGGTTCTTTCGATAGCAGATGACAACCTTCGGGGCATTTGACCACACCGGGGCCGAGTTTGATGTCGGTTCCGCGCCCCGCCATATTGGTCGCTATTGTAACCGCGCCCGCCTGACCCGCACCCGCAACAACTTCGGCTTCTTTTTCGTGCTGTTTGGCATTGAGGACATTGTGTGGAATGCCTTTGCGTTTGAGCATTCGGCTGAGGGTTTCGGAAACATCCACGCTGACCGTTCCAACAAGGATAGGGCGTCCTTTTTCGTGCCAATACTCGATTTCGTCGAGAGCGGCGTTGAATTTTTCGCGGCGGGACATATAGATTTCGTCCTCGTAGTCCTCTCTTCTAACCGGCCTGTTGGAGGGAATAACAACAACTTCAAGCTTATAAATTTCCCAAAACTCGTTCGCCTCGGTTTCGGCGGTTCCGGTCATACCGGCAAGTTTATCGAACATTCGGAAATAATTCTGAAGAGTGATTGTAGCGATTGTCTGCGTTTCGGACTGAACGGAGACATTTTCCTTGGCTTCGAGCGCTTGATGAAGGCCGTCGGAAAATCTTCTGCCGGGCATAAGCCTACCGGTGAAGCTATCTACGATGATGACCTTGCCTTCCATTACAACGTAATCGACATCTTTGGCGAAAAGCGCGTGTGCCTTGAGAAGCTGAGAAATGGCGAGATTTATGTCCGTGCGCTCGGAGTATTCAGCATAGGCTTTTTTGCGAAGTTCGACCTTTTCTTCCTCCGAAAGTGCATCGTTGCCCTCGATTTCGGAAAGTTGCGCGGTGATGTCGGGCAGTTCGAAAAGTTCAGGATGCACTGAATCGAGGAATTGGCGCCCCATTTCCGTGAGGTTGACCGAATTTTCCTGCTCATCTACCGCGAAATATAGGCCTTCGTCAAGCTCGTGCATGATTTTATCGCGCATCTTATCGGCTTCGATTCGCTGGATTAGCTTTTGGATTCCCGGCTCTTTGGCGAGTTTGAGATATCTGCTTATTTTCGGGGTGCTTCTTTTTACCTGAAGTAGCTTCTCTCCTGCGGCGTATATGGCGTCCCTGTCCTCTTTGGCTTCGTCGTCAAAGAAACCGGCGTCTTTTAGCTCGCGCTCGGCTTCGGTCATAAGTTGTGTCGAATGCTGGATTTGTCTTCGCACGAGGCCATTTACCTTCGGTTCGTATCTCGCAAACTGCTCGTGGATTTTTGAATCGACTAGTCCGGATATGATTAGCGGTGTTCGTGCTTCGTCGATTAGAACGCTATCGACCTCGTCCACGATAGCGTAGTGATGCCCCCTCTGGACTCTTTCCTCTGGGCGGACAGACAGGTTGTCACGAAGATAATCGAAACCGAATTCGCTGTTCGTGCCATATGTAATATCTCTGCGATATTGCTCGCGTCGATCTTCGGAATGAGGTTCTATACCGTTATGAATACATCCCACCGTAACACCGAGAAAACCATATATCTGCCCCATCCATTCGGAGTCTCTTCGTGCGAGGTAGTCGTTGACGGTAACGATATGAACACCCCTGCCTGTAAGTGCGTTGAGATATGCCGGGAACACAGCGGCGAGAGTTTTTCCTTCGCCGGTTGCCATTTCGGAGATTTTGCCCTCGTGAAGGACGATTCCGCCAATTATCTGCACATCGAAGGGGATTATCGCGCGGATAATCCGGCCATCATCGAAACGGACAAGCGTGAAACTGTTCGTCAGCTCGTGGGCGAGGCTTTCGGGAAGCTCTGCGACCCATCTACGGGAGTATCCGGGAGGCGTCCGCTCAGTCCATTGGTATTCGTCGGGATTATAAAGAGCCGTAACATCGTCGCCCCACACCATGTTTTGTGCGGCGGCTTTAAATTCCTTTCCTGTAAGACGGTATGCAACTTCGAGAACAAGTGCGAAGGCATCGGGAAGAATCTCTTCGAGAACTTCCTGAATGGCTGTGTGATAGTCCTCTTTGAGCTTTTTTGAGAGATTTTCGGCCTGTTCGCGGGCATCTTCGCCAATTTCTGAGGCAAGGTCGGCTTTCACACGGTCGATTTCCTCGCGGATATCGGTCGTATATTCGCGAATCTTCTCGCGAAGGCCATCTGAGGCTTCGGCGAGTTCTTGGTCCGACATAGACCGATACTTTGCCTCTGCTTCGTGGATCAGGGTTATAGTGGGCAGAATCCTCTTCAACTGCCTATCGCTCGAAGATCCAAATATCGATTTCAGAATATTTTCGAAGAAAGCCATTATTTAAAACCTCCAACATCGCCATTCGCAAAGAGATGGGTTAAATATAGTCTTCGGGAAGATATATGTCAAGCGGGCATAATCAGAAGCAAAATTCAATTTAGGATGTTGACAAAACCCGTAATCGCCCTATATTATTTGGATGAAAGATCGCTCGGGAAGCGTAGGCAGAGATTGCGCTTCTCTGAGGAAATCTATTATTTAAGGAGCCGGTATGAAAATCGGGCTAAAGTTTTTTACGATTGTTTCCCTAATAGCTTTAACTACGGTCTTCGCACAAGCGCCGACCATCACATCGGTCGATCCTAACCTCGTTGTCCACGGCGAAAGCTACAATATTATGATTTACGGCGGCGGCTTCCTCGCGGGGATGACCTCCGATTTCGGGCCTGATATCGTGGTTACCGGGACTATCCGGCTTTCGGCGACTCTCGCCAGAGCTGATATTCAGGTGTTGCCATCCGCGACGATTGGTGTTCGCGATATTTATGTCACAAACATCAGCGGCGAAAGCGACACGCTTGTAGCCGATTTTTGGGTTGTCGCTGAGGGGGATGCTCCAGAAGTTACCCTTCTATGGCCGACATGCGGCATGGTTACAGGTTGTGCGGATAATATAATTACAGTCCTTCTTGAGGATGTCAGCGGTATCGACGAAAGCTCGATTAGATTTAGCGTGAACTCAACCGTCTATACTATTGCCGATCCTGAACTTAGCTTCGACAGCGGCACAGGCTATCTTACATGGAGCACCGGCGGCCCTCTTCCTGAGGGTGTAATCACTATTTCGCTTATCGATGTCGCCGACGTTATTGGAAATCATATTTCCAGCCCCGCTTTCAACTGCAGTTTCACTGTCGATACTTCCGGCCCTGTTTACGATTACATCTACCCCCCACCTTTCAGCGTGGTTGGGGATTTGAGGCCGGTGATTTATTTCATGGCCTCCGACGCTATTACTCGTTTCGATACACTTAGCGTCGAGATCGAAGTCGATGGAATAACTTATTATTGGGGAGATTCCCCTGTCCGTTTCAGGAACGATACGCTTTATTTTTACACAACATATTCAAGTCTTACTTTCGCTTTCGGGGACACAATTACTGTATGCTTCCGAACCAACGATGTTGTTCCACCGCCCTGTGGCCCGAATTACAGCGAATATTGCTTTTACATAATCATAGAGATGATTCCTCCCGAGGAACTTAACCTTTCGATTCAATCGATCAATCCCTCTTTCTTCCCATTTATAAGCGCTTATGTGCTGGCAAATGATGAAGAAGACGCTATGATAGAGGGTTTAGACGAACGGAATTTCCGAGTCTGGGAAAACGGAATCGAACAACATCCGCTTATTGTTCAAAGCCTCGGTGGCGGCGGTGCGGCGGATATAGTCTGGTGTGTCGATACAACAGGTTCCATGTATAGCATGTTCGCGGCGGTAACTGCCCGAACAATTGCCTTCGCAACCGCATTAACCTCATCGGGTATCGATTATCGACTCGGTTTGGTTACCTTTGCTGACCATGTTAATTTCCCGCACGGTTACGACCTTACCGGCGATGTTATGGTTTTCCATAGTTGGATGTCGGCGCTTGGCTCCGGCGGTGGTGGTGACGGCCCAGAGGTTTCTTTCGATGCTATATATGACGCAATTGCGCACATGAACTGGCGTCCGGGAGCAAAAAAGGTTATCTGCATGATCTCAGACGCTCCGTATCATTACCTTGGCGATGGCACGACATATTCCGATTTGGTTTACGACGACGTCTATTCTGCCGTTATGTCGAGCGATGCTATGGTTTTCGTCATCCTTAAGACATCATACACCGACCCAACCAGACCCTACAACGGCGTTTGGTATGGACCGGGTAGCGTTACCGAGGAAACCGGCGGCGCTTTTTACGATTACGATCTCGTGGATGATTTCGATACGATTCTCGTGAATATCGTAGAGAATATTCGAGGTGGATACTTTGTGAGATGGAGTTCGAGCCATCCGGTGGCGTCTTGCGATCTTCGCGAGGTTGAAATCGAGGCCCATCTCGAAGTGCCCGGAGATTATCTCTCGGACGACGACATCTTCTGGTATTGGTCGCCATGCAGTCCCGAGGCCGCCATCGTAGAACCGCATCCCGATACGATCTCGACCCATGCTTACCCGATTTCTAATAGACCATATCAACAGATTATAATGGACCTTTCCGAAATCGAATTCGAGGATTCGATAAATGTTAACCGACTGCAATTCATCGTTAATGGGACCTTATACACAATCTCCGATCCTGAACTTGTGTATTGGAACTCGAAGCTGTTCTACACGCCGAGAACTCCATGGACACACGGTCAGTATGCCGAGTGCGTTCTTGCGAGGGTTATGGATATGCAGGGCAACCTCCCCTACGGCGGCCCGATAAGATGGACTTGGCGCGCCGATCTTCAGCCGCCGCAGATAACTCAGCTTTATCCTACTCCAAGTAGCACGGTCTATAACCATTATGCTCTGGTCGGATGCAAAATCCATGACGATCTTTCCGGAGTTAATGAAGGTTCCATAATAATGACCTATCAAAACCGCGCGGCGAGAGAATCCTATCCACCACAGATTAGGTTCCTCGACATCAATTCTCCGGGGGTTACCTGGGATGGGCTAAATTTCGAGTTCGATCCTTCGATTGCGGTGCCGCCAATTCAAAATGCAGATAACGACAGTATTTGTGTTTCAATCGCGAGAGCCGAAGATCTTCCGGATTATGTCGATCTAAATCTTGGCCCGAATGCCTCCCCGGAAATCCGCTGGTGTTTCTTTGTCCCCGATGACGACACACTCTGCCCCGAATTCTATTTCGTGGGGCCACGGACAGTCAATTCCGGGCAACCTTTCTATATTACTATGATAATCACGGACGACCAGTCGGGCGTTTATGATCCTTCCGATCCGATGGATCCGCAGGGGATAATGCTTCGCTACGACATCGACGGCGATCTTTCCGATGGTTATTATTCCGAAGTTCCGATGTCGAGGGTTGCGGGGGACACATTCCGCACAGATTATGAGATTACAATTCTTGACCGCGACGCCTTTGTTTTCGAGGTTTATGCCTGCGATAACGACACCGACGGCGGTTATTCCGACGACCGCTCGTGTTGTTGGTCAAATGTTTTCCGGATTGGCAGAGGGCCGATTGCTGAGATTCAGTATGCTCTCGAAAGCGAGGTTTCCACGAATGCCAACCAGCAGATAGCAGTATATATTGCGGACTCGGCGGACGGTGTTAATCCTTCGAGCATCATTTTCGGAGTCAACGGAATAGATTATACGATTGCTGATCCCGAGCTTCGTTTCGTGAATGATACACTCTATTTCGACCCCTCGCTCGGCGCATATTTCTCAAACGATATGTGGGTTGCCTGCAGTCTCAAAGAGGTATTCGACAATCGCGGTTTCCCGGGAGACAACCTTTTCTGGCGTTTCTATGTCGATCTCACACCACCGCAGATTAGCAACCCGCATCCGCCGCAGGGAGCGGTTGTAATCGATCTCGATATCGAAGTTACCGCGAACCTGTGGGATGAACTTCGTGCGGTTGACTCGACCACAATCGAGATAACTTTCAATGACAGTATCACATTCCGCTGGGGCGACCCCGGAATTTACTATACTAACTCTGGACAGGTCTTCGCATTCCGTCCGAGAGAGGCCGGTTTCATGTGGCAGAACAACGACAGCATCTGCGTTTCGCTTTCTGCGGCGGATCTGTTCCCGGATCACGGGCTTGCGAATATCAGCGAACCTTTCCGTTGGTGCTTCTTCCCATCGGTTACAAGCTGTAATTACTATCCGAATCCTTTCACGCCTAACAATGACGGGATAAATGACATTGTTCTGTTCACATACCCCTATATGGCTCTCGGAAGGGGTATAATCCGAATCTATAATCTCGACAATCAGCTGGTTTACCAGTCTCCATCGGGTGCGGATATTTGGGATGGAACTGTTAATAGCGGTAATATCGGCGCTCCGGGGCTTTATCTATTCACAATCGAGCACGACGGCGAAGCTATATGTAGCGGAACTATCCTTCTCGCAAGATAAACCGCGTAGAAAACAAACTCTTCAAAGGGCGGCTCAAAACCGCCCTTTTGTTTTCTTCTCCGCGTTCGCAAAGGTTCATTTACCATTTGTTTATTTTCGTAGTAAATACTTGAAAGCGAATTGACAAATACTTATAATCCAATTGAGAGAAGGTTGGCGACAAATTCGCCTGCCGGGCACGAGAAACAATTATTCGAGGTGCATAGTGAAATCTCTCTGCCGAAATAAATCTTGCCAAAAATTAGCGGGATTCTCCCTAATGGAGATAATGGTCGCTATCGTTATCGCCGGAATCATCACGACAATAGGTGTTTTGGGCTTTAGGAAGACCATTAATCACCAAAAGCTGAAGGGTGAATCCGGAAGGGCGATGTCGAAACTCAGATACATTTCCGACGAAGCGCGAGTCAGCAAAAAACGTGTCGGGGTATATTCAAATTTCACACACAATGTCTTCTACGCCTGGTTCGATGATAACGCCAACGGCGTATTCGACACAGGCGAAACCATGCTCGACAGTATGCGCGTGGGGCCAGGAATCAGACTATTGGCCGGAAAACGCGGCTCAGAGCTGAAGAGCGGAGAGATGTTTTTCACTATCTACGGCGACGGCGCGCCATCGATCGATATTCGTTTAGCTTTGTATTCAATTGAAACGAAGGAGTTCAAGGGGATTCTCATGCGCCAGACAAGCGGGTGGGTCGAAGAATACGAGTTGACATCAGGAGAGAAAACCTCATTAGCAACCTATATAAATAAATGAGAATTCGAAACGACAGCGGTTTTTCTTTGCTCGAGATAATGATAGCAATCGTTATTGCCGCGGCGGTAACGGGGATTATCATCGTTGGTGTGCTCGGTGCCCACAGAATAGATACGCAAAGCCAGGAAATGCGTGAGGCGTCGAATCTCGCCGAGGAAAAAATCGAACAGCTCAGGAGATTGAATTTCGGAAGCATCGATTCCGGTGCCGATTCGGTGGGGCAATTCTATCGTGTATGGACTGTCACGGAGATTTCGAACAAGCCCCGTATCAAACAGCTCGAACTGATTATCAAATGGCACGACTCGAAAGACAGGCTTCATACGACAACTTATAACACGACTTTCTATCGAAATGCATATCCATACAAGTCATAAGAGCGGCTTTTCGCTAATCGAACTTCTGATTGCGATGATCTTGGGGACACTCGTAATCGGGATGGTGATTTACATCTCCAGCGGTCAAAGGAGAAGTTTCATCTCACAGAAATCGCGCGAGGAATCTCAGGAGTCGGTATCGAGGATGCACGGCGAACTTCTCGACAAAATCCGCATGGCGGGCTATATGATTCCCTCGGATGTCAAAGGAATTATTCCATTTCATGTAACCAGCGGCCCGGATTCGATTCGTGTAACCGGCAATTATGACAATTTCACAAGCTCGCTTTATCAGGCGGTAGGGTCTTCCTCGACCTTTCTTGTGGCAAGACATAACTCGAACTACAAATACCGAAAATGGATGAGAATTTACCTTGTCGATCGCACAAGCATTCCACCTCTTGAGAGATGGGCTATTGTTGATACGGCAATTGTTTTCTCGTGGTCGGGACAACAACTTATTCTTTTCAATATAGCCGGCACTATCGGGAAGGCATTCCCTGCAGGAACACGCGTTTCGACCTTTAGTAGCTATACATTCAAGGCAAAAACAGATGCCTCGGGGAAAAAATATTGCGGTTTCACGATGAACGGGTTCAATTTAGACCACATACTCGTCGAAGGAATCGAAGATATTAGACTAACATACGAGCTTAGAAACGATACGACAGACCGGCTTACACTTCCTCCGGACTCTTTGCAATATATCTACTCGGTTAACATCGAACTTCAGTCAAAGGCTCAGACTCCGGATTACAGATATGTCGATCCGGTCTATAACGATAACTATCGTCGCGAAACGCTGAAGTCAGAGGTCGTTATTCTCAACCACGCTATCGAAAGAAGATAAATTGAAACTCGATTCGACAAAAGTTGCCAGCATCATTTTATTAGTAATCTTCTTGTTGATAATTATTTCAATCTTCACTTCCGGTAAGAAGGGAAAACCTGAGACTATTCCCATCGGGATTCGGGAAATGATGGACAATGCAGGTGTTTCGGCGGAAAGCATTTTGGGAATTGGCGAAACACTCAAGATAGAAGGCTCTGAAAGGCAACAGCGGGTAGACATCGGAAGTGAAAGGCCTGTTGCCGATGTCGCACCGAGAAGAGTCGCGAACGCGAACAAAGAAGCTATCGAAAAACAGCGCAACCGAGCCATCGAAATGCGCAATGTCGATGAATCCAAACTGGATGCCACCTCCGCGGCTGTGTTGGATAGCATGAGAAAAATTCGGGCAATCCAAGAAGAGAGGGGCACAAGATGAAAAATTTCATAAAAGCCCTGCGAAAGGAGATAGCCGGAGGGAACCAGCGGCACGGCAGTGTTATGTTCATTGTCATAATGGTGCTTATTATCGTCTCGATGCTCGGGCTTCTCATGATGACCATGAGCCATTATAACAACAAACTTTCCGGCAATGAGATGCGCCGCAAAAGGGCTTTTTATATCGCTGAATCCGGTGCGATGGAGGCGATATTTCTGCTAAATGGTAATCACGACACGACCGGTGTCGTTTTCAACAACGTTACTGTCCCGGGCGGCTCATATACCGTGCAGATATATGATTCTACAACGTTTCCATGGCTCGATCCCGAACATAGGATAATCCGCTCAGAAGGAAAGTGCAGAAATGCCGTCAGGAGACTCGAGTTCAGAGTTACCCCCGCTTTTCTCGATCCACTTGGAGATATTCCCGGGCCATTGTATATCGAAGCTGAAGAACCGCATTTTGCGGGTAACTCATTCTATATATCGGGCGGAGACCACCACTACGGCTTGACGAATTATCACATTCCCGACCCTCCGGGAGACCATCGCGCGGCTGTAGCGACAATCCACGACTCGGCGAATATTGTTGATGCCATAGGGATGAGAGCCGATCAGGTCTTCTCGATAGATGACACTGGTTCGATTAAATATCCATCCATGGCTTGGAGTCAGGATACTTTCGACCTCGAAGCCCTCGCCGACATCTACGCCGGCCCAAACGGCGAGTTCGCGGACACGATGAACTGGTGCTATGGCCAATACCCGAATAATCTCAAGGTATGTTATTTCCCCGGTGATATTGTCCTTGCGGGCGGAGGCCATTCAGGTGGTGGTAGCGGTTCTGTTCCCTGCCAAAACTGTAGCGGGACAGGGATAATTGTCTGCTATGGTTGTGACGGCACAGGATTCGAGTGGTCTGTGCCGGGGACTGTCTGTTCGGACTGCGGAGGAACTGGAAAAATAGCTTGTGTGCCCTGCGACAGCGCGGGGCATTTCATATGTTCGGACTGCGGCGGGACAGGCGGAAGTCCTGTGGCTTGTGACAGCTGTGAGGGCACCGGTATTTATGGCTGTATCGAGTGTTATGGCTTAGGAGTCTGCCCTATCTGCGGGGGAAGCGGGTATAGCAAAATTGCTGGTGGCAACAAATGGTCGTGTTACCGGTGTGGAACAGGTGAAAAAAATGACCCGCCCGGAACCGGAGTGTGTCCGACATGCGGCGGAATTGGCGGAGTAGCATGTCCCTTCTGCGGTGGAACAGGGGTAGATCCAACTACAGGTTGCCCCACCTGCGGTGGAACTGGATCAATAATCTGCGCCGATTGCGGTGGTGCCGGTTATAACAAATGTGCGACATGCGGCGGTGAAGGTGCGATAGGCGGCTTTTCGAGAATTTGTCCAATATGCAGTGGCGGAGGAACGAGGGTTTGCCCCTATTGTAACGGCAATGGCACATTGCCCGAAAAAGGCGGAGGCCCCGGGCCTGCGGGCACCGTCGGCGCAGGAGTGCTTGTTGTTCGAGGGAATATGCATATCTCAGGACAGTTCGAATGGACGGGGCTTATCATATGCCTCGGCGAGGTGAGTGTGGACATCACAGGCGGCGGACAGGGGATTCATTTGTGGGGGGCGTTGCTCTGCAAATCCGTGAATTTCAAGATTGCCGGTAACGCGGATATTAACTGGTGCTCTGACGCTCTAAGAAAAATGAAACCCCGCAACGCCGGATGGCAGATTGCCTCTATCATCGAGTATTAACCCAAATTTTTTACTGAGATAGAAAAAACAGCCTCGAAATATCGGGGCTGTTTCTAATTTGGCGTCAAGTCTATTGGTCTTTTCATTCGGTTTTCTGCTTAAGCTCTTGGATAAGAATCCTCATCTTCCTCGAATTCCCGCCGTTTGCGGAAATCCTTCGGGAATAATCCTCCATAATCGAAGCACGCTGAAGCATCGCGGATTTAACCTCCGATGGTTGCGATTCGGCATCTTTGCGAACCGAGGCGGCTTCGTCCATAATGAGCTTGGCTCTTGCACGCGCCTGAGTTGCGTTCAGGTTTGGATTAAGCGTCGCGGCTAAATTTGCGTAGAATTCATCGGTCTTTTTGGCCTCGTTGGCGACGGCTTGAATATTTTCAGTAATAAAGCTGTCTTTGCCGCGGTTCTCCATCTCAACTTCGAGGTCGGTTTTCTGCACCTGAGCTATATTGTTCGAGGTTGTGTCGCTCGGGTCGATATTCAGGAGAATTGGGTCAGGACGTGTGTCGATACTCGGATTTGATGTCTGCTGAAGATTGAAGTCATCCCGTTCGTCGGTTCTTGACACATAAGGATTCGTTGGACGAGGGGGTCGTTTTGACTGTGTTTTTGGCGATTCCGCGATTATGTCTTCAATTTCGTCCAGAGTTTCCGAGAAGATGTCTTCTTTAACTGTTTCGTTGATCTTTTTTTTATCGCGTCCACAGGATTTTATGATAACAACGAAGGCAAAGATAATCGAGAAGATGATAATTAGCGCTTTAACGTCGCTTCTCATAGGCGATCAATACTCCGGAGCGGAAACCACGGTCGTCGTGACATAACTATTCAGGTCATTTCTTGCCCATCCCGCGATAACTAATCGTATCAAAACTTTTCTCGACGAAGTTGGGCCTATTATTCCGAATTCGGCACCCGCAGGGAACATGCCGTTTTTCGCTGAGAAAGCAGGGACATCGTCTTTGACAGGGAAAGTTTCGCTTTGGTTGAAAGATATTCCGAGTGTTTGGTCGATAGGCCTAACGATATAGCGGACATCGCTTGTTTGGAAAGACATCGATGCAGGAGTGGAATAATTGCCGAGTCTATAGAAGGCTTGTGCGCAATTCTTCTGAGATAAATCCCAGCAATAATAGATGTTATGGTCTTTTTCGAGGGCTTTCTCGATGTGTTTCATCAAGCTGGATTCGTTCTTATTCAGATGGTCGAGTTCCCAATAATCCGCGAAATTGTTGCTTTCCCATTTAACCATTGCCAATGTGTAATTGTATGGTCTCGTTATGCGATCCATATCTTTAACAATATAGACATTCACGAATTTGTAAAGGTTTAGTTCAAAGATTTTCCCACCGGGGGTATCGATTTGAATAGAGTTTTCGATTTTTGCGAAAAACAATTCGTTGCCGAATATCGTATCGGTATAATCTGGGGAATACGGGTCAAAAGTCCCGACTGAGTGTATCGCAGGTAGTTTCGAGAAATCGACTTTCTGGGGGATTCCGGAAGGCATGAGGTTCATATAATTTGTGTCCCTTCCGAAAACTTTTTTCGCACGAATGAGATCCCTATCCAGATATCGAATTGCCCGTTGAGCTTCCTCTTTCATGCTTTCGTGAAGGCGATTCGAGTAGAGCATTCTATTCGAAGTGTTCATCAGAGAAAAGGCAAGAAGAATCAGTAGTGAAAGCATGCTTAGCGCGACAAGCATCTCTAACAGAGACATACCCTTCGGGGTGATATTTTCAGATTTAAGTTTCATCACACGTTTGTCAGCACAAGGACCCTTATTTGATGGTAAGAATAATGGGTTAGAATATACTGTCTGAAGCACTCAACACGGATAATATATGCCCCCTCGGTCGTAAATGTTATTGATTGGCTCTTTGAGGTTGTCGAATGGGAAGCATCGGGGCGAACGCCTGTCTTTGCGGGAGAATTGTCCGAGGCGTAGAACCAATTTCTTCCGCCATCTGGGGAGTATTTAACGGCATAAAATAGCGGGGTGGTTTCCGCGAATCCTGCGGGATATGTCCACGAATAAGTGAGGCCATCCCATCTTCGCCATGCCGTGTCCCATTCGAGATCGAAGGATAACGGAACTGCCGCATTGGGTTCGGGAGCTGTGATTTCGAGCCGTGGAACCTGTCTTACCCTACTGGAAGAAGGTTTTGAGGGATGTCCCTCGTCCATTAAGGCTTGAGTTAGTGATGCAAGGCCATAGATGACAATCCAAGAAGCACCCTGGTCTTTTGAAGGTGAAAGCCCGTTATAAAGCATTCTTGCGGCATTTCCTGTTAACTCTGTCTCACTGGAAGGTGGATGAAGAACAACAATCGAACTTGAGATTTGTTCGTTTGGAAATGTATAGAAGGTTGTTCCCTCTTCCATTTGGAATCGTTTGTTTTGATAAAATGTGTTTCCCCATTCATCGGAAAACCCATGTGGCGGGGCGTTGTTTTTGGTTTTAAAAGGCCTTCCGGATGACATTTTATTCGTGAGTGGCAGTTTGAATCTTGCCGCTAAAGATTCTCCCTCAGCTGTAATGTTGGATTTGGCTGAAAAATCCTGATATGTATGGCTAAAGGTTCTACTTACAGAAGGTGCATCACCAGCGGGCACCGCATTATTGAATGAAATACAACCTTTCCCGGATGTTCTCTTAATTCTATCGCGATTGGTCGAGTTATCACCTTTCCAATTTGCATTCGAAAAGCGAACACGGTAATAATTAGAAACTGATAAATTTCCTCCGGACTGCCATGAACTCCAGTCTGTATCCGGGAACAGTTCGCCGAGCCAAGGGAAACAAGACCAATCTTCGCTTCGGGTCGATGGAAGCGTTTGCCTTTCATAAGCGGAGGTTATTTCGTCGATCTTGTTTGAAGGAGATGGATCAGTTTTCCATGCGGCGGCGTGTAGAGGTATGCCTTTGTCGTATTCGGGATGGTTATCGGCATCGCCACCAATTTCCTGGCCAAGCCCGACATAGTAATTGGAATAGCCGGTCATGGAGTTCCAAAAGGCATTGGACATCGTAAGACCATGTCGTATCCACATAAATGCTTTTGGCACATCTACATCTATATTTCGGCCTTCTCCTCCCCAGAGGTCGTTAAATAGTGCTGAAAATCCGGAATAATCCGTGGGATTATTTATAATAAAATACCAATTGTAATAGTGATTTGCTTTTGTATCAGCATAGGGGACATGGCGAGGATCTCCTAAAATCTGCTGTTGTTCAATAATCGGCGGATTTGTGGAGCGCCAAAAATATGTCTCGGAGAAATTACATGCCGGGATAGCGCAGTTGTCTCTTCGTCCTATCCATGTCCAAAAAGTTATCATTGTAGTGTCGGGAAGACCAGCGGAATCGATTTCAATCGTCCAACGTGCAGTGTTTTTAACATTTGCTTCCGATGGGTCGGCGAGGTCGCGACTGAAATCATTCGACGAGGTAACAGGGCAGGGAATATATTCCAATCCATATAAACGCTTGTTTGCGGCTAAACCGCCCGGCCCGCCGAGGTTGACATCGGATGTGTCGTAAACCAACCGGACATAGAGACAATTGTCCGTGCACCAGTTGATCTCGGGGTCTGCAGTAAGAGTGAATGTTATATTGCCATCCGAAGCGTAGGTTCTTAACCGCGATTGGGGGATTGTTATTTGGTCTTCTTCATAGGTGGCGGAGCATTGGGTATATCCCGAAGATGTGAAGACATTACCCTCATAATAAGAACCTTCGCCGTAAACCCGATAAAACTCGTTTGTGCCATCGATGTCGCCAATTCCATATACATACAGAAAACCGTCAGTTCCAACGTTCGTGGGACATCCGGTAAATGTGAATGTAAAACTGCTCGGGTATGTCCCCTGGCATTGAATGGGCCTTGTCTGATCGTAGGCAAAGCTCATATCTACCGGCGGTGCGATAGTTATTTCATCCAAAAGAACAGATGAGCCATCGCCGGAACCCCAATATAACCTAACCTGATTAACAGAAGCTTCAAGAGAAGCTGATATGGTTATTTCGCTCCAATTTGACCAACTTCCCGTGCTTGGAAAGTAGAAATAACCAACCTGATACCAAGTGCTCCCTATTCTTTTCTGGAATGACCATCGACAAGTCGATGAATTTTGATTTGCATATCTGACAGTGATGTCGTATGTCCCGGTGGAGTCGGGGCTATAGGGCCAGTAAACCCCTCTTCCACTCGAAGTTAGCCTCTCAACATAGCCGGTTCCACGATATCCGGTATAAACAGGTGGATTGCTCGTGCCCTCTCTTAATGCTCGTGCGGAACCGATCATCGTTCCATCTTCAGCTTGAAGAACTGTGGCGCTTCCGGATGTTGGGTTCCATGGTGAGCGGGCGGGTGTTTTATAAAGTTCGAGGAGAGTGCCGCTCCTCCCCTTTATTACTCTGGATGAATAGCTGTATTGATAACCCGAAGTTGCGTCGTTCCAACAATAACCGATTGTATCGCAACCCTGCATATACCTGATGTTAAAATAAGATTCATCTATTGTAAGGCCGGGGAAGAATACACATATAGTATCCACAGACGAAGAACCGCTAAAACTATCAGGGAAGGTATAATATGCATAAACCCTAAGTTTGGGGTCCTCCCATGAGTTGTATCGAAGCTTCTCAGGATGGGAGACAACCCTCAGATGACGATAATTCGCCGGTGATTTTGCGGGATCGGAATAATTTCTAACCGGCGGAAGCGGGATAAGTTCACCGTGAAGATTGAAAAACAAAGAATTCGTGTATTTACCAGGATTATCAAAGAGGTCTTGCCATAGCTGGGCAAGCGAAGGCTCGGGTGGTTCGTAGCCTCTTGATTCATATGCGCTTACCATCTGCTCGTATCTTTTTACCTCTTCGGGATATCGCACTGCGTGATTGAAATAGTCAGCGAGAGGATAAGAGAATACCGAATCGACAATCACGGTATTATCTACATTTTTGTTTCCTGCGACTTCATGCGGAGGATAATAATAGAAGTCATCGCTTTTAAAAATCGCTGAGGGATAGACATAACAGTAGGGCAAAGCGCCTGCATCGGTGGCATCGTTTGCGTCGTTAAAGAAGGGCAAATAATATGGGTCTCGGCCGAATCCGTTTCTTGTTATCCAATGAACACGGAATTGTAGCCCCGGATTTCTTGCCTGAATCGAATTCATAGCCGAATACATCATAGGTTTCATGACGCTCATATCCACCCACCATCCGGGTGTGTTCTCGATGGCGATAGCATAGACGTCAAAAACCTGTGTCGGCGGGAAAACATCGCCGGCGGTTTTCAGAAGTTTTGTAAGCTGTGCGAGAAGAAGCCCCGCCTCTCCCGGTTTGTCATTATCTTGGTAATAAACTTTGACACTAACTATACGTGCTCGGGGTTCATTCGAGATGGGTAAAACATCGACAGTTCTCACAAAATTCCAGTTGCCGAAGCGGTTTTGTTTATTGCCGGAAAGCGGATGATTCGGCGAGGAAATTGTAGTATCAGCTGTAAGAATCGACTGGGGCACCAAATCCTTGAATCTATCGAGTTCTATTACATCTTCGCCCGAAAGACTGTATGCGGTTATTTCTTCGATAATCTGGTTGCATTTTTCGAGTGCAAAGGCTCTATCGCGATTTCGTGTTTCGATCTTAAGAGTTCCGAGCAAAAATCCCATAATGGCCGAAGCAAATATAGCGAGGATCGTCCCCACGATCATAACTTCTAAAATCGTCATACCGGCTTGGGATAACCGTTTAGCCATTTTCCTATTTGGGATTCCTCTCACAATGATTCCAGTGTATATGTCCTTTTTTTGCGATAGTTGCCGATAAGTTGAACTACGAGCTGGAGAACATCCTTATTGTAGAGGACAGTAGCCTTGTCGTATCCTCCGGTTCCAACCTTACCGCCTTTAAGTGCTACAACCTGCCCCTCGATCCAACTTGGGGTGTTAAATTGTATCGTTCCGGTGCAATATATCATGCCGGTGAAACTTGAAGCCGATCCCGAAGCCAATGTAAGATTGCCATCGACAAAGAGAATTCCTCCACCATTTAGGGGATGTTGCATCGTGAAAGTCGCATCCCCTTGAATAAATATGAGGGCAAAGTCTGGAAGGTTGCGTGGCAATCCTTGCGCACCTTCTTCGGTGATATAATCTGCGAGATTGCGTAATGTTGCCTTATCGAGGCCGAAAATGTCCCTCGCGTCGAGCTTTAAATCCGCGTATCGCTTGCTATTTGGATCGCCACGAACATCGCCATATATTTTAGGGCCGCTTCCGGTTGTTTTATAACAAATAGCCGGAATTCCAGTTCCGGGATTGCCTCCATATACTTGGCCATTGCTTTCGACGGTGAATTGACCACCATTTTCGATAACGACAGCGGCATCGACAGTGGGGTTAATGTTGAGCATTCGGATTTCGGTAGTGATTCGGACATCTTCTACAATCACATTCGGAGCTTGATCGAAACCTAAAGCCGGATTTTCCTCGTGATACACAACCCCCCTGCTGGAAACCTTCCAAAGCCATCCGGCACCAATTTCCCCGCGTTCCGCAGTAATATCTCGGGTGAGGCTTTTCTCGACGATATAGACTCCTTTTACCCTGTTTTGCTCATCAATAACTACTTTCCGGAGTATACCACGGGAGGGATCTTGTGAATCTTCTGAGGTCGGGCTAAAGATTTCAACTGGCAAAGGTTCTTGTCTTCTGAACCAGAATAGAGCATCTTCACTACCAGCTTGAGCTAAGTCGATAGCCCTCTGTTTATGGAGAAAACGAGTTGTTTTCCTCGCGCTGGTTACGATTTGATACGCAAGAACACCGATAGATAGAGATAGAACAACCAGCATTGGCAATACTAAACCCGCCGCAACCCCTCTGCTATTTGCTCTGCGTCTCACAATTTAAAGCTCCTCTCATTATCCATTACTAAGATACACTTTAGTAATATGATTTCAAGTTAAAAAAAAGGGGAGGTTACAAACAAAGATATTGCTTGAGCGGATTGGAAATGAGATTGCCACTTCGTGCTCTAAAAGACTAAACAACAACAAGAGTTTGCATCGAGCTATGCTCTCAGAATGACGATTATTCTATCTGAGAAGTGGAAAAAGGAAAAGCCCCGGCGAGATAACTCGTCAGGGC
>Ga0334888_1000756_pt1 | contig 48037 bp, 47 predicted proteins | sample GraSluR1_MG_FD_207227 | JGI IMG/M metagenome (GOLD analysis project Ga0334888, IMG submission 207227) | Sludge microbial communities from methane-producing bioreactor in Wageningen University, Netherlands - Granular Sludge_3_08-R1 | ecosystem: Engineered > Bioreactor > Anaerobic > Unclassified ...
AGGAAGGGTCCTTATATCCATAATTGCTACCCCTAAAAAACGGGATATAACGGGGTATTTAATAAATCTTTGCTATAAATTATGGGGAAAATGTTTGGAGATTACATTGTTAGTGCGGAACGACGGATACACCGGACAGCCTGCAGAAGGTGAGTTACCCTCACTCATCCAGCCCTTGGGTTGGGGCGCCGCCGCAACTTGACTTCAAATCGTGTTGCGCAATATGGTAATATGTTTGGTGAAATCCCACCAAGGATATTTATACTCCCCATCAGTAACCCTCTTGAATATAGTTAATCGTAACTGATAAGCACACTCATCCCATACTTTTAAGGAGCTAGTACTTTTGCAGTAATCGGAACTCCCGTTCCAGATTGGTCGAGATGCTTGAGGAACATCGTTATACTCCTGATACTCTACAGTACCTGCACAGCCTCCTTTGAGCGGTCTCTCCTTGCCGCCCCGCGGATTGCCTACGAGAGTTTCATATTCATTGCAGCCAAAGTGCGCGTTCAAAACTAATGACTGAATATTGCCGTGTTCATCCTGGGCGCTGAAGGGAACGGATATCTTCCCAATAACTCTATGCCTTGTATAACTCACGCCATCGCAGATTGCCACGCGTGTAGATGGAGATGCAGAGGGCATCTTAATAAAGCCGCAGGCGGGTGCAATTCCAGAGGGACCAATTATGTCTCCAATGGACCCCGTAGGAGCTGTATTATCGACCAATATGGTGCAGGTTGAATCCTGAAGGCTATCGATTTCTGAGTCAGGTATTTTTTGCTTGTTTACATCGAGAAGCTCCACGGTGATTGTGAGCAAACCATAAGGAGGTGCTAGGGTTGCAGTATTCAAAACCATGACTAGGCCTTTGTATATCCATTGCTTGTCCACTGCCAAATCATAGGGGTTTGGGTAGATGTATACGTCTTCATCAAATGGCCCCATGAATTCTGTCTTATAAGGGCCAGATACGAGTTTTTCTGCTTCTGTGGATTCCCGAAGGTTATAAAATGGAACCTGGAGATAATTCTCAATGGTCTCTCCATTTGCGCTGTAAGTGCATTTAATTCGATAGTGCTTGACGGCATCTAGCAATCCGCTTCCTATATTTGCATATAGCTTGATCGAACCGTAGAAGGCCGAGTCAGAGACCCGAAGTGTTGCGCTATCAGTAGCACCAGTGGTATCAGCATAACCGTAGAACGAACTGGCTTCGTCCTGATTGATGTATCCCACAGGAATATCGCCTATTCGCGTGAGCTTGAAGGTATTTCCCGTAAGAATGCCCTCAGGAATCTGCGGAATTATTATCCCGGATTTGTCAATATAAATCTCCTCGCAAAGGTCGCTCGGCAGGTCTCTGATCTTATCTTCTGATTCCTTATAGATAGAGATGAACTGTCCATCAACTATCTGCCCGATCTCTACAATATACCCCAGCCGTGTGTAGAGAGGAAAGTCCCATAGGGGGGGTAAACATCGTAGTCTTGTTTGCTCGGTTCTGAAGTATCCGAACTCATCCGTGTCCCCCTCAGCAATGAGAACAGTTCTATTTGGCCCCATTCCTCCCCAGACTGTTGGCTCTCGCACTTCATAGATTTTAACACGCACTATGGGTGCGGGTTCTTCTCCATAGCAGAGACTACCTATTATCCCCGAACATACTCTGACTTCAATGCATGGTCGCCATTGTTCAAAGCAGGTCTCCTGCCACCAATATGTCGATTTGGGGACAATATCACTGGGAAGCATTTCTTTGATATCAGTTACGAATACTCCTTTCTTTTCTTTAAAATCCCCTGCCGATAGGGGCACAATTCTGGGCCTTGTCTTTAAGATCGAATCTTTTGGCATATCTGGCCCAACAATCAAAGAAGGTGCTAGTGCAGCTTTTTTTCCACGGATCTCATGGATCTCGTAGCTGTATCGGATGTTAAAGGATCCGTCGCTACTTATTGGCGATGATCCAAGAACCCTCCTCTCCCTTATCGCATAGACTTTCAACTTCAGTCCTTTGGGAATATCTTTGATATTCTCTAAATCGAGTTTTCCCTTTATGTCGTATTCTGATTTCTTCCTATGAAACTCAGCATTTCCGTCCATGATAGTACCACCACCGATTTTAATTTATTGTTTGTTTTTCCTAGTACAACTATTTAAAACTTTTGTTTTTTTTCAAATAACCAGGTTTGACTTATGAATATATTTATAATTTTTAAAGCGGCATTTATCTTTTAAATCCCGGGACAGATACATCCCTGCTGAAGTTAAAATCCCAGTTTAAATCAGTGTAAATGGCGTAATAGATCGCGAATAAAGGATATGTGGAATTACAGTGCGTTCGTAATTCCTGAAATTATGTACATAGCCTATTCTAATAAGTAACTCAATTTCTACAACATATTACAACCCTTAAATCTATATTTATTAAATTGAGAGCACAATATCAATAAAATAATCTAATTTTTATATATAATAATAAATTTTAGTAACTGCGGCTGAACCATACCGAAAAGTTTAAACATAAGCAGTAGGTATTATGACACTAAGAGGGGTCTAACCCTACAACCCTTAATGGAGGAAAAATGATGAAAAAAGAAACCCTAACGGCGGTGACGGCGTCACGCCGAGCGTTCGCTATACCCAAAGATCTGCTGAATTACTTCGAGGATGAAGTCCGGTTTATTCCCCACATAAATCACCCTGACGGCTATATCATGTTTGACAAAAAAATGCTGATCTCCATTTTGCGCAGCGACGACACTAAAATGCGATACGGACTTGCGAAAACGCTCGAAAAATTTGATGAAGCTGGCGGCGAACTGGTCATCATGCAACAGCCGAGCATCCAGTGACACCTATTCAAAATTCCCACATGGACATCGAACAAGGCGCCATAGATCCGCCGTTCATGCGGAATGTAGGTCTGCTGCTGACCTATCACTGTCCAGTATCCTGCGCCCACTGCATTCTTCGTGCCGGACCGGACCGGCACGAAGAAATGAGCCTGGAGGATGCCCGCGATTGGATCCACCAGATCGCAGCCTACCGCAACGGCTACGTCATCGTCCTATCGCTCACGGGCGGAGAGCCTTTCTCCAACTTGAAATTGCTCCGGGCGGTTATGAAGTTAGCTGCAGAAAACAAGTTATATTGTTCAGTGACTACGAACGGGTTCTGGGCTACCGAGCGTGACAAAGCTAAACAACTGCTACAAAGCCTGCCTGAGATCTGCTTCCTATCGATCAGTACGGACTTATATCATCAGAAATTCGTACCTTTCGAGAACGTGAAAAATGCCATATGGGCAGCCCAGGAATGCGACATCCCCTTTTACGTCTCAATCGTGGCTGACAATATGGCAGATTCCGATTATAAGCGAATCTATGCCGAAATCCTGGAACTTGTCGACCCGGAAAATATCCGCGCGGGGATCACCACCCCCATCGGGCGGGCCGCCGACATCGAGGACGACCTGCGATATGACCTGAGCAGCGAGCCATGCCCCGAAGTCTGCCAGGCCGCGAGTTCGCCCTGTATCTTCCCCGATGGCCGGGTCTACGGCTGCATCGGTCCGCTGTTTGAGTTGCAGGAAAAACAGCCGCTATACCTGGGTAATCTGCGGGAGCATTCGGTGGCCGAGGTATTTGATCGCTCGGAAACGAACGCCATTCTGCATGCTCTGAGGCTTTGGGGGCCTGCTTGGTTTATCTCCAGGTTGCGGGAGGCCGGCATGGCTGACCATCTGCCCACAGTTTTCGTGGCAGGCAACATCTGTCATGCATGTTATACGATACTCTCGGATCCTGCAATCCGGGAATGGCTTCAACAACTGGAGCAAGACCCGGAATTTCGGCGTAAAGTGGCCTATGGCCGGCTTTACCACCTGGAAGAGACCAGAATGCTAGAACTTGATGGCTATTGATTTTATTCGAATACCCCGCTAGCTCTGCTGCGGAGTGCGCCGCCGCCAGTTTGACTCCTACGCCAGAATCCGGCGAGAACAGTCTAAAGACTCATAGGGATGGGGGGGCGGAAGGTTGCACTCCAGCATAAGCTATCTGACTATCCAGACCATACAATGGGCAAAAAGTCGCATAAAAAGAGGGGAGGAGGGAGTCGGTGAAGATCAGGGCCAGGACAGCCCACCAGTACCCGCCTGGCGGAGAATTATCGCCCAGGGGAGCATTACAAAGCCAGAACGCAAAAAACCATGAGACGCAACGTCCCTTGCAGGTCTGAGAGGGGAATATTACTGGTAAAATGGTAGCGGGGAGTAGATTTGAACTACTGATCTACGGGTTATGAGCCCGTCGGGATTTCCTGACTACCCCACCCCGCTTCGCCGGGTTGAGCGCGACAGATCCCTAACCCGCTCCGATCATATAAAGCTTGTGCATCGCCCCCTTCCGCCCGACGGATAAAAGCCGATCGATCGAGAACCAATGGTCGAAGATCGATTTGAGGCCCTGGGAGTCGCCGGGCCCGTTGGGGGGTAGAGGAGGCTCCACCTTCGGATCTTCCGCCGCCCGGCCGATCTGTAGAGAAGAAGTCCGCGTCGAGGGATCGGGCCACCCCTGCGGCGGCCCCCGGCACCTCACCTCAAGATCTCCATCGCCTCCTCGACGGTCCGGTCGAGGTGAACGATGGCGGATATCGCCCTCGTCATCTTCGTCGGGTTCTCGTGCTGGAAGACATTCCTCCCGATGGCGACGCCCCGGCCCCCAGCGTCGATGGCGCCGCGGATCATCTCGAGGAACTCCTCGTCCGTCTCGGTCTTGGGGCCGCCGGCGATGACCACCGGGACCGGGCAGCCCGCCACCACATCCTTGAAGGTCTCGGGGTCGCCTGTGTAGTTCGTCTTGATGATGTCCGCTCCAAGCTCCGCCCCGGCCCGGGCGGCCAGGGAGACGACGTCGACGCCGTTGGGGTCGGCGATCTTGTCGCCCCGGGGGTACATCATGGCGATGAGGGGCATACCCCAGAATTCGCACCTCTCAGCGACGGAGCCGAGCTTCTTGAGCTGATCGGCCTCGGTCTCAGAGCCGATGTTGATGTGGACAGAGACGGCGTCAGCCCCCACCTTCAGGGCCTCCTCCACCATGCAGACCTGGACCTTGTTGTTGGGGTCAGGGCCGAGGGCGGTGCTGGCGGACATGTGGACGATCAGGCCGATGTCGCTTCCGTAGCCGCGATGGCCGTGCTTCACCATCCCCTTCTGCTGGAGGACGGCGTTGGCGCCCCCCTCAGCCACCTTGTCGACCATATCCGAGAGGTTGACGAGCCCCTTGACGGGGCCGACGGATATCCCGTGGTCCATGGGGATGATGACGGTGTTTCCACTGTTCCTGTCGATGATCCTCTCCATCCGCACCCTTTTGCCAATCTCGCTCAATTCCGGTTCTCCTTCGTGCTAACATGGCGCATGATAGCATACTCCATATATAAGCCTGACGCCGCGATATTTATAAGAAGAGGAGCGATATCTATCGGGGCTGATGCTATGGAGCAGGAGTTCGGGAGGATCAGAAAGAGCGATACGACAGAGCTGGTAGTCCGAAGGACCGAGTTCCGGGGCTCGGTGGGGATCGACATCAGGGAGTTCGTCACCAGCGAGAGGTACACCGGCTGGTCGAAGAACGGGATCAGGATACCGGTGGAGCAGTGGAGGTCCTTCAGGGAGATCCTGGATAAGATCGAAGTCCCCGAGGGAGGAGAAGGAGATTAACCGGAACGGCTTCGAGCGGGAGTACCGAGCCTGGCTCATATCGGTGGCAAAGGACGTCGCCCGCCATCTGGCCTCCGCCAGCCCCGGCGATCGGGACCGGATCCTCCAGAGTTACCGGGAGATGGAGGATCCGAGGAGGGTATTTCGCCCCCTCTCGGATCCGGCCCGGATCAGCCGCCTCGGGGGCGAGGAGGCCGAGGGCTACATCCTGGTGGAGACGGACGCCGTCACCTTCTTTCCCTCCCTGGGATCGTCGAACCCCGGCCCCCTCGACTTCGCCGTGGCGATGAACCGGCGCTACTACTGCCGAGGGCTCTGGTTTTCCATCATATCCCTCAACTCCGAATATCTGAGGCGGGTCTCCGATAAAGTCCTGGGGTACGCCCTGGAGCACGAGTTTGAGATGGGCAGGCTCTACCAGCAGGCCTTCGTCGAGATGAGGAAGCTCTCCCCCGGCGAGAAGCTGGAGATCAGCCAGCTCGCCCACGAGACCTCGGTGAAGAAGTCCAGGATCTCCCTGGAGGACCTTTTGGATGAAGAGCGGCTTATGCTGGAGCTATCCGAGTCTCAGCCGGCGATCCCCAAACCCTACGCCGAGACCGCCCTCCTCGTCCATCTGGAGGAGAACTTCTCGGATCTGGAGGAGTACGGCACCGGGAGCTGCGACCCGGGGGAGGATGCCTTCGGGGCCGAGCTCTACGACGAGTTCTACGGCTGGTCGGAGCTCTCAATCCGATCCTACCGCCTCTTCCTCCGGGAGGCGGTCGAAGGCGTGAGGGAGGCCCATCGGGGGTACGTCTGATCGATCTCGTCGAGATCATAAGGGGGGATTCATCGGATCTATTCATCTCATAATTCTCATCTTTTCCTCCATCCCATCCGTCCAACCCCTCAAATCCCCGCCTCCAAATCGTCCATCCGGCCCGAGCCACTCCATAGACCCCAGGAGGTCGACCCCCTTTGTCGATGGGTGGAGGGCACCGGCCCCAGGCTCCTGCCCCGATATCGAGGTCGGAGGGGCCGCCGCATCCAGTCCTGAGCATTTAAATAGTAGTCACTCCCAGTGAGGAGCCATCAAGATCATTCGAGGAACCCGACTTGTCCAGCCAATCCAACTTGCACGAAAAACCGGCCGTGAACATAGGCATGGTGGGCCATGTCGACCACGGCAAAACGACCCTGGTGAGAGCCCTCTCGGGGGTCTGGACCGACCAGCACAGCGAAGAGATAAAGAGGGGGATCTCCATCAGGCTAGGCTACGCCGACGCCACCTTCAGAAGATGTCCAAACTGCCCCGCCCCGGAGGCGTACACCGTCGAGAAGACCTGCCCTGTCTGCGGCTCGCCTAGCGAGGTCCTCAGGACCGTATCCTTCGTCGACTCTCCCGGCCACGAGACCCTGATGGCTACGATGCTCTCGGGGGCAGCCATCATGGACGGAGCCGTCCTGATCATCGCCGCCAGCGAGCCCTGCCCCCAGCCCCAGACGAAGGAGCACCTCATGGCCCTGGACATCACCGGAATCGACAAGATCGTCATCGTCCAGAACAAGATCGACCTCGTCTCCAAGGATAGACTGATCGAGCACTACAACGAGATCAAGAAGTTCGTCAGAGGGACCGTCGCCGAGAACGCGCCGATCGTCCCCATATCCGCCCAGCAGAACGTCAACGTCGACATGGTGATCCAGGCTATCGAGGAGACGATCCCGACGCCGGGAAGGGACCTGGAGAGGCCTGCCCTCCTCAAGATCGCCAGGTCCTTCGACGTCAACCGCCCGGGAACCCCGCCGGAGAAGATCGTCGGCGGAGTCATCGGCGGGACCCTCACCCAGGGGGTCCTCAGGCCCAACGATCCGATCGAGATCAAGCCTGGAAGGTCGGTGGAGTCGGAGGGGAGGAAGCAGTGGGTCCCCATCGAGACGAAGGTGACGGCTCTGATGGCCGGCGGCGGCCCCCAGGAGGAGGTCACCCCCGGCGGCCTCATCGGGGTTGGAACCCATCTAGACCCCGCCCTCACCAAGAGCGACCTTCTGGTGGGGCAGGTGGCGGGAGAGCCTGGCACCCTCCCCCCCGTCTGGAACTCCTTCACCATGAAGATCAGGCTCCTGGAGAGGGTCGTCGGAGCCACCGACGAGGCCGACGTCGAGCCAATCCACACCAGCGAGCCTTTGATGCTGAACGTAGGGACCGCCACCACCATCGGCGTCGTCTCGAGCGCTCGGGAGGGGGGGATGGTGGAGGTCCAGCTTAGAAGGCCGGTATGTGCCGCCGCCGGGGACCGGGTGGCCGTCAGCAGGCGGGTAGGCGCCCGGTGGCGGCTCATCGGAGTCGGGACGATCAATAAGTAGAGGGTCCGGCGTCCTCAGGCTGATGGGGGGTGCTCCGACCGCATGAAGGTCCTCCTGGACACCAACGCCCTCATGGTCCCCGGCCAGTTCGGCGTGGACCTCTTCGAAGGGCTGGAGGAGCTGGGGTTCCGGGAGTTCCTCGTCCCCCGGCCCGTCCTCCGGGAGCTTGCGGCCCTCGTCAGCCTCGCCGAATCTCGGCGGGACCGGACCGCCGCCCGGATCGGCCTGGCCCTGGCCGACCGATGCGAGATCCTCGAGGCGTCCGGGGAGGCGGACGACGCCATCCTCAACCTCGCCCTGGAATCAGGGGCCTCGGTCTTCACCAACGATAAGGAACTGAAGAAAAAGTTATCTACTAGAGGTGTTACCGTTATACACCTGCGCCAGAGGCGACGGCTGGAGATCGCCAACAGAAAGGAGTTCTGATGTATAAGAAGATGAAGCTGGAGGGGATAGTCAGGATACCTCCTGGCCAGATGGGCGACCCCCTCGAAGATGCGGTGGAGATGGCGCTGCGCAACAAGTACGAGGCGAGGGTCGACAAGACCCTGGGCACCGTCGTCGCGGTGCTGGGGGTAGACGACATCGGCGAGGGGAGGATCCTGGCGGGAGACGGGGCGGTCTACTACGACGCCACCTTCGATGCGATAGTCTTCAAGCCTGAGATGCAGGAGATCGTCGAGGGCGAGGTGGTGGAGATCGTCAAGTTCGGCGCCTTCATAGGGATCGGGCCCTTCGACGGCCTCCTTCACGTGAGCCAGATAACCAACGAGTATATATCGTACGATGAGAAGAACTCGCGGCTCGCGAGCAAAGATTCGAACAAATCTCTCGGCGAGGGTGACCGGGTCCGGGCGCGGATCATCGCCATCAGCCTCAACGAGAAGGAGCCCCGGGAGAGCAAGATCGGCCTCACCATGAGGCAGACGGGCCTGGGGAAGATCGAGTGGCTGGAGGCGGCCCGGCGGAAGGAAGAGGCAGAGGTTGAGGCGAGATGACAGAGCAGGCTTGCAGGGAGTGCCACAGGATCGTCGAGGGCCTGGTCTGTCCGATCTGCGGTTCCGCTTCCCTCAGCAAGGATTGGACCGGCTACGTCGTGATAATCGATCCGAAGGAGTCCGAGGTCGCAAAGAAGCTGGGGATAACCCTTCCTGGAAGGTACGCCCTGAAGGTGCGGTAGATTTGAAGATATTGCGTCTTCCCGAGGAGCTCCGCTCCGAGCTGAAGCCCCCCCTGGGAAAGCTCTTCCGGGGAAGGGGGCAGGAGTGCATCGGGCCCATGCAGGACCTCCTACGGCCCGCGCCGAAGGTGATCGCCGTCGGCGACGTCACCACCTTCTGCCTCCTCTCCTCTTCCGGAAGAAAGCCCGACATCTGCATCGTCGACCACAAGACGAAGAGGATGCCAGTGCCCGATCACGTCCAGCAGGGGATCGGCGATCGCGACGAGTACGATACTATCGAGGTCAACAACCCTGCGGCGACCCTCACCCAGGAGCTCGTCGACGTGATAAGGGAGCGGCTCGCCGGAAACGGCCGGGTCAAGATCGTGGTCGACGGCGAAGAGGATCTGGCCACCCTGCCCGCCATCGTCTATGCGCCCCTGGGCTCGACGGTCGTCTACGGCCAGCCTAACGAGGGGAGCGTCGCGGTGGTGGTCACCCCCGAGAGGAAGGAGTATGCCAAGAGCATCATGGACAAGATGATAGTGGAGGATTGAGATGGAGATCAAGGTCATCGAGGAGAAGAACAACCCGATGTTGAAGAGGAGAGAGGTCAAGTTCGTCGTATCCCACGATGGGCCCACCCCCTCCAGAAAGAGCGTCATAGAGAAGATCGCTGCCACCATGAACTCGAAGGTAGGCCTGGTGATGGTCGATAGCTTGAAGTCCGAGTTCGGAAAGCGGGAGACCGTCGGATACGCCAAGATCTACGATACCGAGGAGAGGGCTAAAGAGGTCGAGAGGGCTCACGTCATCGCGAGGAACGTCCCAGCCCCCGCCGCCCAGGCCGAGGAGTCGGGTTAGAATGGCGGTGAACGAGTTCTACGACGTCGCTGGCGACGCCATCAAGAGGAAGAAGCAGATCTGTCCCCGGTGCGGAAACGGGGTCTTCCTCGGGGAGCACAAGGACAGGCTCGCCTGCGGAAAGTGCGGATATACCGAGTTCAAGAAGTGAGCTTTTCAGCGCCCCTTCCTGCCTGGGAAGGGGACATGCCGCACCCGTTTGATTTTGTATCCTTCCGATCATCCCGTCGGTTATTTAAACGCTGGAGGTTAACTGCTTGAGGGTGTCATCATGGTGGACGTATTATCAGTCGGTTTTGTTCCTCTGCTCATCATCCTGCTCATCCTCTACCAGGGGATCAGGATACCTCGGGAGTACGAGCGGCTCGTCGTCTTCAGGCTGGGCCGGTACAGCGGGATCAAGGGCCCCGGGATCACCATCATCATACCGGTGATCGACAGGGCGATCACCATGGACCTCCGGGTCGTGACGATCGACGTCCAGAAGCAGGCGGTCATCACCAAGGACAACGTGACAGTCGACGTCGACGCCGTCCTCTACTACAGGGTCGTCGACCCCGACAGGGCCGTCATCCAGGTCGAGAACTTCAAGGTGGCGACGAGCCTCCTCGCCCAGACGACCCTGCGGGACGTCCTCGGCGAGATCGAGCTCGATGACCTCCTCTCGAAGCGGGAGGAGCTGAACGTCAAGCTCCAGGAGATCCTCGACAAGCAGACCGATCCCTGGGGGATCAAGGTCACGGCTGTGACCCTGCGGGACGTCAGCCTTCCTGAGTCGATGCTCCGGGCGATCGCCAAGCAGGCGGAGGCGGAGAGGGAGAAGAGATCGCGGATCATCCTCGCCGAAGGCGAGTTCCAGGCGTCGGCGCGGATGGTCGAGGCGGCGAAGCTCTATCAGGACGCGCCCGTCGCCATAAAGCTGAGGGAGCTTCAGACCCTCGCCGAGATTGCGAGGGAGAAGAACCTGATCGTCGTCACCTCCGGCGGAGAGGTCGGCGAGGCGACAGGGGCTGTGGCGGGACTCACCAAGGCCTTCGGTGAGAGATGAAAACCTCACCGTGGAAGGGGCAGAAGAGGGGTCAGCCCTCCTGGCGAGGCCCTACGTCAGCGGCCCGTTTCGGGCCGGCGCCCTTCCACCTCGCCACCCTCGCCCTCCTCTCCATCGTCCTCCTCGCTCTCGCAGCCTCGGCCGCGGGCCAGGGGAGCGTCATGGTCGTAGCCCTAGATGGCGCCATAACCCCAGCGTCCGACGAGATCGTCCGGGAGGCGATCGCCGAGGCTGAGGCGCGCGGATGCGATGGCATAGTCATCACCCTGGACACCCCCGGCGGCGGCCTCACCGAGACTAAGGAGATCACAAGCCTCATCGAGAGGACGAGCCTTCCCGTCATCGGGTACGTCTACCCCTCCGGCGCCACCGCCTGGAGTGCGGGGACGATCATCCTCCTCTCTTCGGACATAGCCGCCATGGTCCCGGGGACGATCATCGGTTCCGCCCAGCCGGTCTCGATCGGGCCGACGGGGACCGAGCCGGTCAACGACACCAAGGTGATCAACGCTGTGGTGGCCCTGGCCGAGGAGAAGGCGAGGAAGAACGGCAGGAATACGACGGCGGCCCGGGAGTTCGTCACAAGCAACCTCAACCTCAACGCCGAGGACGCCCTGGCGTACGGCGTCATCGAGCACGTCAGCCCCAGCCTCGAGGCCCTCTTGGAGGAGGTCGACGGCAACGAAGCGAAGAACAAGACCCTAGCCACCAGGGGCGTCGAGATCGTCCGCTTCGAGCCGGGCCTCCGCCTGAGGGTTCTCGCCGTCCTCTCCGATCCGCTGCTGGCGGGGCTCCTCCTCATCGTCGGCCTCTACGCCCTCATCTTCGGCCTCTCAAACCCCGGCCTGGGGGCGGAGCTGGTCGGGGTGATCACCCTCGCCCTCGGCCTCATAGGCCTCGGCTTCTCCGTCAACCTGGGGGCCCTATTCCTGATAATCCTGGGGCTCGTCCTCCTCCTCGTCGAGCTGAACAGCCCCGGCTTCGGCCTGATGGGGGCGGCGGGGCTCGCCTGCATGGTCCTCGGGTCGATCCTCCTCGTCCCCATCGGCTCGCCGGAGTGGTACACCCCCGCCTCGTACAAGCGGGACGCCTTCGTCGCCCTCGTCGCCCCAACGATCGTCATCGGGGCGTTCTTCGTCTTCGCCCTCTACAAGGTGGCAGAGGCGCGGCGAAGGCCCCCCTACTCCGAGATGATGGAGAGAGAGGTCGCCGAGGCCCTGGACAGGATCGACCCCCGGGGGCATGTCATCTACAACGGCGAGTACTGGGCCGCCGAGGCGGAGGAGGCGATCGAGGCCGGTGAGACGGTCGAGGTCCTGGGCAAGGAGCGGATGGTGCTGAAGGTGAGGCGCAAGGGGTAGGGGCGAGGTAGTGCCTTTCCTGTGGGACGATAGAAAGCGCGCTGCCTAGCGAGCGGAGCTGGACGCGATATACGCCCACCTCTACGGGCATTTACAGGGATGATCGCAGATCATGGAGAGGAACTATATTAAATTTATTTTACTAAGTTCAATGGCTTTGATCTCTATTTTGGCACCGGCTTTGGGCCAAGATGGATATAATTTAGTTCCAGCGGACGATCTGCTCAAGAGGATCGAAGAAGGGAAAGAAGTCAGCTATGATCATGTAATTATTGATGGTCGATTGGACTCAGCTCGATTGGATCTCGATGAAAGCGAAACTGGAAAGAAGATTATAAATGTGCCTATTATAATAAGAAATTCTACTATAAAGGATTGTGTCGATTTGAATTATGTGATGTTCAATAAACCTGTCTATATGTATAATACAACGTTCAAGGAACATTGTAATATGACATATTCTATATTTAAGGGACGTGCAGATTTTAGTCATTCTAAATTTGAAGATAATGTGAACTTCCTTTACACTCATTTTGCAGCGGATGCTTTTTTTTGGAAGGCAATTTTTTCGAAAGATGCAAATTTCTGGGAGGCTTATTTCGAAGAGGATGCAGAATTTGGATCTGCTATATTTAATGGCAACGCGATATTTAATTTTGCCGTTTTCAACGGAGATGGCTATCTTAATAGCGCAATATTCAATGAAAAACTGAATCTTGATAGAACAAAGTTTTCTAAATTAGAGATTAAATTTGAATTGATAAGGAAATCTCTTGTATATAACGAAAATACATATCTCAAGTTGGTCGAGAACTATAAATCGCTAGGATGGTTCAGCGATGCTGATGATTGCTATTTCCATTATAGGAAAGTAAAACAAGAACAAACAGGATGGGGCATATCTAAATTAGTTGATATTTTCGCGTGGCTCACTTGCGGATACGGGGTACGTCCAGGCTACACCTTAGGGTTTAGTCTTTTATTAGTCGTATTTTTTGGATTTTTATATTGGATTGGAGATGGAATTGGTAGATCCGACGCCCTTGATGAAGATAAAGAGACGATTCCGCCCAAGAGCGTACATCACGAATGCATAAAATTTATAAATTTGATTATATCATTTATTTCCCTAAGATGGCTTATAAATTCCTTCAGGAGATTGAAATGTATTCCCCCAAAGTCGATTCCCAAGTCGACTATAAACGAAATAAGAACGCATTGGATGAACTTAACTACACAAGTTTCGTTGTTTGAGGCTCTCTATTATAGCACTATAGTTTTCGTCTCTCCGCCCCATCAAAGTTGGTATCCCAATGGACGATGGAAATTTTTAGTACTGATCGAGAAAGTTCTAGGATGGCTATTGCTGGCTCTATTGATCGTTACATTAGGAAAAATCATGATCAGATAGCATTAATGGAAAAATCACATCATTCGAATGGATCAAGATAGGAGAGAGGAAAATAACGAATCAGTCGCAAAAGCTGGACCCGCTTGAGGCTCTAGATCAGATCCGTGACGGCCATAGAAAATACGCCACCTCCTTCCAGAAGTTCAAAACTCCCACCATCAGAGACTGGGTTGATGAGAATGTGAAGAAGGGAACCGTAACCTTCAAAGAACCCTACATCGAGCTGAACCGGAGATACCTCCACTTCGACCCCTTCGACCAGCTGGTGAGGGAGGGGCTGATCCACCCCGCCTCGCAGAGGTGCTTCACCACCGGGCCAGACCATGATTTGGATTACGTTGTCGAGAGCGACCGCGATAAGAGGGAAAGACTTGACGTCATGGGTTACCGTATTTTCGTCTACAGGCACGATGATAATCTAGACGAGAGCATATCCAGGCTCAGAAGCTTGATAAAAGGCTAAAAAGATTAGAAAAGATTCGGCTGGCTGGAGAGTCGACCATTTACTTGAGCGCTGATACGCAAGTCCCCATCGTATCCACCCATGAAAACTAACTCGCAGCACCCATCACGTCGCCCGACCCATTATCCCAGAGATAGATACATTTAAACTACCCTCTGTCTTATCCTTCCTTCATCCATGGTCGAAGATCCCGTTGCGAAGTGGGAGGAGTTCATCCGGTCCAGGTACTGGGACGAGCTTTTAGAACTCGCCGACTCCTACCCCTTGCGCCGAAGCCTCTCCATCAAGTTCCCCGACGTCGACCGGTACGACCCGGAGTTCGCCGACGAGCTTCTGGAGAAACCCGAGCCCCTCCTGGAGGCGGCGGAGACCGCCCTCCTGGAGATCGATCTCCCCATCGACGTCGTCTTAGAGAAGGCCCACTTCCGGATCGTCGGCCTGCCGCGAAGGTTTAAGACAAGCGAGCTTCGGTCCGACCAGATCGGCCGGCTCATCGCTCTCGAGGGCCTCGTCCGGACCGTCACGGAGGTACGGCCGAAGGTGTTATCGGCGGCCTTCGAGTGCCAGAGGTGCGGCCACCTCTTCTATAAGGAGCAGACCACCTCCAAGTTTCAGGAGCCCTACGACTGCCCCAACGAGGCCTGCGACCGGCGTGGGCCCTTCAAGCTCTTGCTGGACCGGTCCCGGTTCGTCGACGCCCAGAACGTCCGGGTCCAGGAGTCGCCGGAGGAGCTCCGGGGCGGCGAGCAGCCCCAGACCCTCGACGTCCAGCTCGAGGACGACCTCTCCGGGATCATCTACCCCGGCGACCGGGTCGTGATAAGCGGCGTCCTCCGATCGTACCAGAGGACGACCCAGACCGGGAAGTCGACGTACTTCGATCTCTTCCTCGAAGGAAACTCCGTCGAGATGATGGAGCAGGAGTTCGAGGAGATCGAGATCAAGGCCGAGGACGAGCGGCTGATAAGAGAGCTCGCCTCCGACCCCCTCATCTACGAGAAGGTCCGCCGGTCGATCGCCCCCTCCATCTACGGCTACGAGGAGGTGAAGGAGGCGCTGGGGCTCCAGCTCTTCTCCGGCGTCTCCAAGGGCCTCCCCGACGGGACGAGGATAAGAGGCGACATCCACATACTCCTCGTCGGCGACCCCGGCATCGCCAAGAGCCAGCTCCTCCGGTACATATCGAAGCTCTCCCCCCGGGGGATCTACACCTCCGGGAAGAGCTCCACCTCGGCTGGTCTGACCGCGACGGCGGTCAAGGACGAGCTCGGCGACGGCCGGTGGACGATCGAGGCCGGTGCCCTCGTCCTCGCCGACAAGGGTATCGCCTGCATCGACGAGATGGACAAGATGAGGTCCGAGGACCGATCCGCCCTCCACGAGGCGATGGAGCAGCAGACGATCAGCGTCGCGAAGGCGGGGGTGATGGCGACTTTGAAGTCGCGGTGCGCGCTTCTGGCCGCCGCCAACCCCAAGTTCGGCCGCTTCGACAAGTTCGAGGGGATAGCCCAGCAGATCAACCTCTCCCCCGCCCTGATGTCGCGGTTCGACCTGATCTTCGTCCTAACCGACGAGCCCTCCGACGCCCGGGACAGCATGATCGCCCACCACATCGGCCAGACCACCTACGCCGGAGAGATCGCCTCCAGGGGGGACCGCTCGAGGGAGGAGCTGGAGGCGGTGATGGAGGTGATCCGCCCTGCCATCGAGCCGGAGGTCCTCCGAAAGTACATAGCCTACGCTCGGAAGAACGTCTTCCCCGTCCTCACCCCCGAGGCGAGGGCGAGGCTGGAAGGGTACTACGTCAGCCTCCGAAAGCAGGGGCAGGACACCAACAAGCCCGTCCCGGTGACGGCGAGGCAGCTGGAGGCCCTCTTCAGGCTCTCCGAGTCGAGCGCGAGGCTCCGGCTCAGCGACGAGATCACCGGTGGCGACGCCGAACGGGTGATCAGGATCGTCGACTCCTGCCTCCGACAGGTGGGGGTCGACCCCGAGACCGGCCTCCTCGACGCCGACGTCCTGGCAGTGGGGATCAGCAAGAGCACGCGGGACAAGACGAGGCTGATGATCGAACTCGTCCGGGAGCTCGCCTCGGAGCACCAGGGCCCGGCCCCCCTAGAGGCGGTCCTGGAGCGGGCCGAGACTAAGCTCGGGATAGAGAGGAACAAGGCCGAGGAGATCATAAAGAGGCTCCGGACGAACGGAGAGATCTTCGAGCCGAGGTCTGGCTATTTGAAGCTCCCCTGAAGGCGTCACCCCGACCTGACGATGCCGATTCATATACGAGATGGGACGAACGAGATGGGATGATATGGAAGACGAGAGAACGGAGACTATGTGCCTCAAGGTTCACAAGATCAGGGGCGAGGTGATGGTGGCGGTCTGCGACAGCGAGCTCCTCGGAAAGACCTTCGACGAGGGGGCCCTCTCCCTGACGGTGGATGCCGCCTTCTTCGGCGAGGAGGAGGCGACGGTCCGGGATGTGGCGGAGGCCCTGGCGAGGGCGTCGATCGCCAACATGGTGGGGGAGAGGGCCGTAGCCTGCGGGATCGAGACGAACTGCATCGACGGCAGAAACGTCCTCAGGATCGACGGCGTCCCCACCGCCCAGATGGTGCGGATGTGACAAAAGAGAGCCTCTGCCCCCAATGCGGCGAGCCCTCCCCCCTGGGGCTCTGCGACCGATGCCGGCGGGAGCGGTCCACCCTCCTGGCGGTTGCTGACCACCTGGAGGTGACGGTCTGCCCCGTCTGCGGCTCCCATCGGGTCCAGGGACGCTGGCGAGATCCAGGAGCCCCCGTCGAGGAGCTGATCTATGAGGCCGTGGCAAGCGAGGTCTCGGTTCACAGGGAAGTCGAAGATCCGAAGGTAGAGATCTCTATATCGAAGTTGAACGCCACCCAGTACCTGGCGTCCGTCCGCCTATCCGGGACCTTCGGCGAAGTTGGCGCCTCGGAGGAGCGGACCGTCAAGGCCACAGCCCTGAGGTCCACCTGCGATAGGTGCAGCAGGATGGCAGGAAACTACTACGAGGCGACGGTCCAGGTGAGGGGGTCGGCTGGTGCCCCGGGATCTGCGGAGCTGGAGGAGAGCCGGAAGATCGCCGAGTCCGTCACCGATAATTGCCTTGAGAGGGGCGATCGCCTCTCCTTCATCCAAGAGACGAAGGCCGTAAAGGGCGGGGTAGACCTGGTGGTCGGGTCAACCCAGCAGGGGAGGGCGATTGCGAGGGCGATCCGCGAACGGTTCGGCGGAAGCATCCAGGAGTCCTTCAAGCTGGCGGGGACGAAGGATGGGAAGAGCGTCTACCGGACGAGCATCCTCGTCAGGCTTCCGCGGCTCAAGGCCGGCGACCTGATCCGGGCTCGGGGCGCCTTCCTGGAGGTGAGGGGGTTTGAGGGGAGGAGGACGGCCTGCAGATCTCTCCGGGACGGCTCGACGGCTTATCTTTCAGAAGAAGAGGCCGAAGACGCCGCGGTGGTGGGGAACCGATCCTCCGCCGAAAGGGCGTTGGTGGTGGCGGAGGACCGGGACGTTGTGGAGGTCCTGGACCCGGTGAGCTTCAGGACCGTCTCCGCATCCAGGCCCGCCTCTCTCGAGGCCGGGGCGGGGGATGAGGTCGAGTTTTTGAGGTTTGGGGGCGACCTCCTCATCCTCCCACCACGGGAGGGAGGGGGGGTGGGGAGGCGATCTTAACCTCCACCACAAAGTTATTAAACTAGCTTCGTCCTATTTCTGAGCAATGGTAATGCTCGCAAACCAGCTTTGCGAGCCGGACGATCATTAAGGCCATCTTCAGGCTCTGGGTGATGTATTAAATTGCGAGAATATATCCTCGCTGGAGCAGCTTGGGACATCTGGAATCCCAAAACCCAACCTGAGGATCAATGTGAATCCGATACGCAGAAGTTCCATCATCAAGAAGACGCTCAAAATCATGATGTTGATGCCCACCGATTGAAATAGCTAGATAGATACACCTTCACCATCATCCTCTGAAAAAACAGTATGCTGAGGTTCTTCGGCTCCGAGCGGAAATTGTGGATTGCGACGCATTAGCTCTGCTCTCAGCCGCGAGTGTATTTATCTGTCTATTTTAAAATTTGAGGTGTCCGCCATGCAGAATGTTGATACCACTAAATACGTAATTCACGCTGAGATCTCGGCAGACGGGATCGTGGAGAGGCCCGACGTCGTCGGCGCCATATTCGGCCAGACGGAGGGGCTCCTCGGAAGCGACCTCGACCTCCGAGACCTCCAGAAGACCGGCCGGATTGGCAGGATCGACGTCCAGATCGCCTCTAGCGGCGGCAAATCCACCGGTACTATCTCGATCCCCTCCAGCTTCGACAAGGTGGAGACGGCGATCCTCGCCTCCGCCCTCGAGACGATCGACAGGGTAGGACCCTGCATCGCTAGGATCAAGGTCTCCAACATCGAAGACGTCCGGGCCTCCAAGAGGAGGTACGTCGTGGAGAGGGCAAAGCAGATCATCATGGAGATGTTCGACGAGAACATCCTCGACACCCAGGGGATCACCGAGCAGATCAAGCAGTCCGTCCGGGTCGAGGAGATCACCCACATCGGGCCGGACCGCCTCCCCGCCGGCCCCAACGTCCTCGACTCCGACGCCATCCTGGTGGTGGAGGGGAGGGCCGACGTCCTCAACCTCCTCCGGTACGGGATCAAGAACGCCGTCGCCGTCGGCGGAACGAACGTCCCCCCCACCATAGCCGAGCTCTGTAGCAAGAAGGTGGTGACGGCCTTCACCGACGGAGACCGGGGCGGAGAGCTGATCGTAAAGGAGCTCCTCCAGGTGGCGGACATCGATTACGTCGCTCGGGCCCCCGAGGGAAAGTGCGTCGAGGATATGTCCCAGAAGGAGATCGTGAGGGCCCTCCGCCAGAAGATCCCCGTCGAGCAGGTTCTCGACTTCTACAAGATCAAGCCCCTATCGAAGAAGCAGCGGCGCGACGTCACCACCCGGAGAAAGAGCCTCATCCGGGAGCGGCCCGTCAGGATCAGCCGGGGGTCAGAGAGGTCGCCGGAGGCGGCGCCTCAGATCCAGGTCCATGAGGCGGAGCCAGAGCTGGAGTTCGAGGGCGAGCCGGAGACGGTAGCCATCGAGGAGGAGGCTCCCGAGGAGGCGGGCGAGTGGTTCGTCCCCCACCTCGAAGCCCTCAACGGCACCCTCTCCGCCCGCCTCTTCGACCGGAACCAGAACATGATCCGGGAGGTCGCCGTGAGGGATCTGGCGAAGGAGCTGAAGGAGTCCAACGGGGACGTGGCGGGGGCGATCTTCGACGGCGTCGTCACCCAGAGGATCCTGGACATCGCCGCCGACAAGAACCTAGAGTACCTGATCGGGGCGAAACTCGGAAACATCGTCAAAAGCCCCCTCTGCGTCAAGGTGATGACGGGAGAGGCCTGAGGGAAGGGCAGCTTCTCGCCCTTCCAGCCACCTCCTCGCCTCATCCATCACCCTGGGAGCTTTCGCCCCGATGGGGGGCGGAGGGGCGTCTACTATTTTATCCTAGGGGGGTCCTATCCGTCGCCATCATGGAGTTCAAGCAATGCATCGTCGTCCGGGAAGATCTGAAGCTCTCTTCCGGCAAATTGGCGGTCCAGGTGGCCCACGCGGCTATCCTCGCCATGGAGCGGGCGGATAAACGCGTCGTCAGGGACTGGAAGGAGGAGGGACAGCGGAAGATCGTCCTGAAGGCGCGAAGCCTCCAGGATATCTTCAGGCTGAGGGAGGAGGCGGAGAGGGCGGGGGTGGCGGCCGCCATAGTCATCGACGCGGGGCTGACGGAGATACCGCCCGGAACCGTCACCGCCCTCGGCCTCGGCCCCGCCCCAGAGGTCCAGCTCGATCGGATCACCGGAGACCTGAAGCTCGTCTGATGATGGGAGTATAGAGGATGATGGAGGCCTCAGAGTTCGATCGGTCCCTGGGGATGGAGCTATACGCCACCGACTCCCCGGGATGCGGTGGAAGGCTCCGGTCCGAGATCCAGGACTTCGTCGTCGAGGAGTTGGTCCTCGATCAGAGGTACGAGGGGGGGCGCTACCTCATCGTCGAGGTGGAGAAGGCCGACTGGGAGACCCACCACCTGGTGAGGGACCTCTCCCGCCAGCTCCAGATCAGCCAGAAGAGGTTCTCCTGGGCGGGGACGAAGGACAAGAACGCCATCACTCGGCAGCGGATGAGCATATACGGCCTCGAGGAGGGGGAGCTGGTCCGGGCGAACCTCCCCGGCGTCAACATCAGGGTCCTGGGGAGGTCGAACCGTGGCATATCCCTCGGAGACCTCCGGGGAAACCGATTCGCCGTCCGGATCCGGGAGATCGACCTCGACGACTCCGATGCGGCCCGGCGGCTGGAGGCGATCACCGGGGAGATCGGGGCATTAGGCGGCCTGCCGAACTACTTCGGGGTCCAGAGGTTCGGGGAGGTGAGGCCGGTGACCCACCTCGTCGGCGAGGCCCTGGTGAGGGGCGACCCCGAGGGGGCGGCGATGACCTACCTCGCCCTCCCCTTCCCCGGGGAGCCGGAATCGACCCGGGCGGCCAGAGAACGGCTCTTCGCAGACCACGACTTCGGCCGAGCCCTGAAGAAGTACCCCCTTCGCCTCCGGTACGAGAGGGCGATGATGGCCCGCCTCCAGGAGGAGGGCGACTTCGCTCGATCCTTCGACGTCCTCGCCGATAACCTCAAGCGACTCTTCGTCCACGCCTACCAGTCCCTCCTCTTCAACAGGATGCTCTCGCAGAGGATGAGGGCCGGCCTCCCCCTGGGGCGGGCGGTGGAGGGGGACGTCGTCTGCTTCTCGAAGGACGGCCTCCCCGAGCCCAATAAGCTCCAGGCCGTCGACGGGTCGAACGTCTCAGCTGTCAACCGCCTCGCCGAGAGGGGGAGGGCTTTTGTGACCCTTCCCCTCTTCGGATATGGGTCGGGATTTGCCGGGGGCCTCCCCGGTGAGATCGAGAGGAGGGTCCTGGAGAGGGAAAAAGTGGACCTGACCGACTTCAGGGTCCAGGAGAACCCCGACCTCGGCTCGCCGGGGAGCCGGAGGCCCGCCCTCCTCCGGGTCGAGCCGGTAGCTTTGATGGAGGGGGGTTCCGCCCTCCTCAAATTCGACCTTCCGCCGGGCTCCTACGCCACCGTCGTCCTCCGGGAGTACATGAAGCCCGGGGCGAGAGAGGGGGGCTGAGGGGGCCCGAGGCCGCTCGTCCCATCATCCGAGATCTTATAGACCAGAACCGATAACATCTCAGCCGATGATTCCGATCCGCTGGTTCGAGGTGTTGATACGTGCTCACTCTTGAAGATCCCTACGCTGTGGTGTATAGACAGATCCACGCCGTGGCTAGCCCCGACGACGAGGAGGTGGAGATCCTGGAGCGGTCCTCCTGCTTCGGGGGCGGGGCCTGGTCCCTCCACCACTACTCCAAAGGCCCCCTGGTGATAGAATCCCGATCCGTCGGGGAGTGGTTCCGCTACCACGTGAGGGCTGGTAGGGCCGACCTCGCCCTAGCCTCCTCCCGTAGGTCGGCGGGCTTCGAGTCTGTCCTGGTGGGAGGCGACGAGGTGGAGATAACCTACGCTGGCCTCGGGGGCGGTGGTGTCGGGGCGACGGTCTCGCGGTCGAGGGCCGGGGACGTCCTCAGGTCCACGGTTTCAGAATCCGGAGGGGGGACGGTGGGGCGGGGGACGATCGTCCTTCCCCGGAGGGAGAGGATAGCCGTCGGCGTCGACGACACCGACTCGAAGACCGAAGGAGCGACCTGGTCTTTGGTCCACAACATCGCCGCGAAGGTCGATCGGCCCGAGGCGAGGTACGTCTCCCACGCCCTCGTCCAGCTCTTCCCCGTCCCCACCAAGACCCAGAACTGCGTCTCGACGGTGGTGGAGTTCGCCGCCCTCCCGGGGAAGGCCGATCCGATGCTGGCGGAGTTCCAGGAGCTGCTGGAGCGGTACACCGTCTCCGAAGAGACGGGGATGGCGGTCTATCGGGGGTTCGACCCCTCGTCCCTGATGGAGTACTCCCGCCTCTGCCGGACCGAGCGGATCGACTACGACCTCGCGATCGAGACGGCGAGGAAGACCGGCGCTGAGGTCGTCCTCGCCGGCCGGGGGCTGATAGGGGCTCTCGCGGCGATCCCCTTCTGCGGGAGGCCGGTCGAGTCGGTGAGGCCCGGAGAATGAGGAGGAGGGAGAGATCCCGGAGGGTATGGCGGGGCTGAAGGTTCGAGAGGGGCTCTCCTCCGGGGGACCCCTCTGAGGAGACGGGAGTCGTCGGCATGAATGGAGAAAGAGAGATCGACGGAGGGGATGGCTTTGGAATCAGGGGTCTCGCAGCCGTGGACGTCCTGAAGGGATGCCTGGAGGAGCTGAACGTCCCGGTCAGGATCTACGTTCCTGGCTACCCCATCACCGACGCGGTGCCCGCCCTCGGCGAAGGGGCCTGGATGGCGATAAACGAGAAGGTGGCCCTGGAGGTGGCCCTGGGGAGCTCCGCCTCCGGGAGGAGGTCGATCGTCCTGGTGAAGCACCTCGGCGTCAACCTCCTCTCCGACCCCCTCGCCATCGCCCCGAGCCACACCATCGGAGCAGGGCTGGTGGTCCTGGCCGGGGAGGACGTGGGCCCCCGGGGATCCCAGGCGGAGATGGACGTGAGGAACTACGGCCCCCTCTGCGAGGTCCCGGTCCTGGAGCCGGCGAGCCCCTTCCTCCTCGGATCGGCCCTCCGGGAGGCCTACGCCTTGTCCGAGGCGATCCGATCCCCGGCGATCGTCAGGACGACCTTCGAGTTCGGATATGAAGCCCGAAGCTCCCCTCCGACCGGAGCCGATGACTTCGCCTTCTCGGAGGATAGGGGCAACGATGGGGGCTCTGCGGCGATGGGCGGCGCCGAGAACCTCCCTGCTCCCATGAGCATCGATAGACAAGAAGATCTCCCCGGCTCGTCGGGGATCTCGGCCTTCCGGCCGGGTCGGGGGCTCGCCGCCTTCGACCGCTCGATCTGGGAGATGACGGCGAAGGGGCGCCACCAGAGGCACCGGACCGAGGCCCTCCCGGCAATGATGGCCGCCTCCTCTGGATCATCCCTAAACTTCCTTCGGGAGGGGGAGGGGGAGCTCGGGATCATCGCCTCCGGCCGGCCTGCGAGGATCGCCCTAGACCTGAAGATGGGCCTTTCGACGCTGGTCGTCGGCTTCTCCCATCCCCTCCCATGGGAGACGATCCGGGGGTTCGTACGAGGGCACGACCGGATCCTCGTAGTCGAGGAGCCCGCCCCCTTCATCGAGGGGAGGCTCCAGATCTGCGAGGAGATCTTCGGCAAATTGACCGGCCACCTCCCCTGGGGGAGGATGGAGGCGAAGGATCTGGCGAGGGCCATCGAGGTGATGGCCTCGGGAGAGGGGCCTGGCTCCGCCCCAAAGCCCGAGAGGTTCGACGACCGGCTCGCCTCAAAGAACGTCTGCGACGACTGCCCCTTTCGGCCGGTCTACGAGGCGGTTCGAGACCTCTCGGTCCCGGTGGCGGGAGATGCCGGGTGTAGCATCCGGGCGATCCGGGACCCCCCGGCGGTGGACGTCGTCTACGGCCTCGGCTCCTCGGTGGCTGTCGCCTCCGGCTTCGGCGAGAAGGGGGTCGCCCTCATCGGCGACTACGCCCTCGCCCACTCCGGCCTTTTGGGGCTGATCGACTCCATCGTCCACGATAGAGACGTCCTCGTCGTCCTCCTCAATAACGGCGTCGCGGCGATGACCGGAGGCCAGAGCGTCCCCGATATTTCGCCGATGCTGGAGGCGATCGGCCACCCCAGGACGATCGACCTGCCGGCCGATGGGGCTCTGATCGAAAGGGTCCTCTCTGAGGAGATGAAACGGCCCGGCGTATCTCTTCTGGTGGCGAGGGGGGTCTGCCCCAGGTTCGGCCGCCCCCGCTTCGCCGAAGGCAGGACCCGCCACTTACCAGGACCTTGAGCCTTCGACTACGCCAAACTCCCGTTCCCACTTTCATCGCCCTTTTTGGAGGGACCTTCCGAGGATGATCTCCGTCCCCACGCTGTTCTCGACGAACCGGCCGGGAAACTCCGCCGCCAGGGCCGCAGCGGCAGAAAAACCGGTGCAGTGGGATGGGGCCAGGACCTCGAGGTCGAAGCCCCGGAGCGCCTCGATCGTCCTTGGAAGCTTATCCCCGCCGCCGAAGCCGAGATGGGTCCCCCCGGCGACCCCCAGGACCCTGTCACAGCCGGTGACCTTCTTCGCGTGGACCAGGGTGCTGATCATCCCCGAGTGGGCGCACCCCAGGAGGACGAAGATCCCCCTCTCCAGGACGACGATCAGGGCCTGGTCGTCCCGGATCGGATCGACGACGATCTCCCCCACCTCCGAGACGACGACCAGATCCTCACTCGGCCCCTCGAACTCCGCCGCCCGGGGGACCTCTCCCGAGAGCCAGACCCGGGGGAAGATCTCCTGCGCCCCCCTGGATAGCTCGAACCGGGCGCCCATCCCCTCCAGATCCTCTCTCCGGAAGGGGATCCCGATCTGCCTCAGGGCCCCGCCCCTCCGGGAGTACCGGGACATGAAGACGTCGGGATGGGCGCGGACGGGGACGGGGCCAGTCGCCTCGAGGAGGCGGCGAAGGCCGCCGGTGTGGTCGTAGTGGCCGTGGCTTAGGGCGATTGAAACCCCTGCGAGGTCGATCCCCAGGGCCCGGGCGTTGTCGACGGCGGTGCCGGTCTGGCCCGCATCGAAGATCAGCCTATCATCCCCGACCTCCAGATAGGCCGAGAAGCCGTGCTCGGCGAGGACGCCGCGCCGGAGCCCCGCCGAGTTATCGGCGAGGGTGACGAGCCTCATCTCACGATCCAGATTACCTACCCCCCAATCGTCGGACGCAATCCCCGGCATCAGATCAGTCCTTCCAGAAGTCGGGGATTAGGAGGACCAGGACCGTCAGGATCTCAAGCCTCCCTATCCACATGCAGGCGATCAGGATCAGCTTTCCGATCCCTGGGACCTCCGAGTAGTTATCCGTCGGCCCGAAGCGGTCGAAGGCGGGACCGACGTTACCCAGGGCCGATGCGACGGCGGAGGCGGCGCTGATCACGTCCATATCGCCCCCGAAGCCAGAGCCGGAAAGGACCAGATCCCCCTCCCTGACGTAGACCTCCGAGAGGTTGATGGGCCTTCGGTCCACCTCTAGGTTCCTGGTGGCGTTCTCGGCGGCGACGAAGCAGGCAACGTCCCCGGAGATCATCGGGTCCGAGGCGAGGAGCTCCGTAGAACCGTTCCAGCCATCGGGACAGAAGCATACTACCTTATCTCCATCTCCGGAGACGAAGCAGACGACCCCCTCCGACCCCGTCGTCTCACCAAAAGAACAGACCGAGGCGAAGAGGACTGAGCCTATCGCGAAGATCAGGATGTAAAGGGCGATGAATATCATGATCGAGTGGAGGACGTCCTCCCGAACAGGGGCTCCCTTCAGCTTCACCGCCATCACCGCCTTCGGGTGGAGGGTCCGGAAGAGCTCCCGCCGGCAGTACTTCATCGTCAGGAGGATCCGGACGACCTTCATCCCTCCTGAGGTCGACCCGGCGCAGGCTCCGGTGAACATCAGAAAGAGGAGGATCAGCTTTGCGGGGGCTGACCAGAGGTCGTAGTCGGCGGTGGCGAAGCCGGTGGTGGTGACGATCGTGACGGTCTGGAAGGCGGCGGTCCTCAGCCGCTGGACTGCTAACCCCACCCCCTCAGCCTCAGGGCTATCCCCCAGGAAGCTCCCGTCCACCCCGCCGATGAGGACGACGACGAGGATGGCGACGCCCACGAGAAGGGAGTAGAACCTGAACTCCGGATCTCCGATGAGGCTCGTTCTGTTGACGTACATCGTCCGATAGTGGAGGGCGAAGCTCGCGCCGGAGATGAACATGAAGACGATGATGATCGCCTCGATGAAGGGAGCGTTGAAGTCGGGGCCGCAGTAGTAGGCGATGCTATCCGCCCGGGGGGAGAAGCCGCCCGTAGATACGGTGGAGAAGGTGGTACATACCGCATCGTATGCCGGCATCCTGGCGAGCATCAGGAGGAGGAACTCGGCCGCCGTGAGGACCATGTAAACCCCCCAGAGGATCTTAGCCGTCTCCCTGATCCGGGGGCGGATCAGATCCTCCGTCGGCCCCGGAACCTCGGCCTTGAAGAGCTGGCGGCCCGCCACCCCCAGGTTCGGGAGGATCGCTATGAAGAGGACGATGATACCCATCCCACCAAGCCACTGGGTGAAGGACCTCCAGAAGAGAAGGCCGCGATAGGTCGGCACGGCCAGTTCGGAGCTGGCGTTGGCCTCGACCCCCACCAGGCTTCCGTTGAGGGTGGCGTTGAGGAGCGTCTCGTTGAGGGCCGATATGTTCGATCCCACAAAGCTGGCAGGATCGATGGCCTGGCCCATGCTAATGTTGCTGAAGGCTATATGGGCGAGGGAGGCTGCGAGGCCGTAACTGGCGGCGGTGGCGTTCATCGTCCATAGGCCGTCGGCGCCGGCCTCCGATAGGATGGAGGCCCCCGTCGTGGTGAAGCCGGACATCGACTCGAAGAGGGCGTCGATGGGGCTCAGACCCAAGAGGACGTAGGGGAGGGCGCCGGTGGCTGCCGCCCCCAGCCATCCGAAGGCGACGAGGGCGAACCCCTCCTTGTTGGTGAGGATCTCCTCCTCCCCAAAAATCACCATCATAAGGCCTATGAAGAAGGTGAAGATGGCGGGGATGACGAAGGCTATCACCCCGTCGATCTCGCCGTAGAGGAGCGATACCCCGGCGGGGATGAGCATCAACGCCCCCAGCAGCTTCAAGAGGGTGCCGAAGACCCTGAGAAGAACCCTGACCCTCACCTCTGCCTCCTCCAACTTTTACGAAGCCGATCCCTTCGGCTGCTCTAAAGATCCTCCGCCATCTATTTTATGATGGTGGTTGCTTCAGTGTCTTCCAAAAAGTAGATCAATGGCATAAAATATTTTTAGATATAACGTCCAAATGGCCGGAGAGCCCGCCTGTCAGGCGAAGGAGGAACTCCAACCTATGAGCCCGTTGCCACAAATTGTGCCCTTGGAGAGAAGGGGATTTCAAAGGAAAAACGATCCAAGTAGGTGGACATTCCCTCCGCCGAAGTCCGCCCTCAGAGGTCGGGGTAGACGATCTCGATGTCCAGGTCGTGGATAAGCTTCCGGAGCTCGTCGCAGGATATGGGCCGCTTGAACTCGCTGCATCTCTTAACCCGCTCGGCGAGGAGGCAGATCTCGTCCCTCTTCAGGTCGTAGCCCATCTTCTTGGTGATGTACTTGAGGGCCCGGGCACCGGTATGCTTTCCGATGATTATCCTCCTCGCCGACCCCACCATCTCGGGGGAGTAGAGCTCGTAGGTCCGGGGCTCCTCCAGGACGGCGGCGACGTGGATCCCCGACTCGTGGGCGAAGGCGTTCTCTCCGACGACGGCCTTGTTCTTCGGCATCAGCACCCCCGAACAGCTCTGGACGAGCTTCGAGAGGTCTGTGAGCTTTGTGGTGTCGTACCTCTCGACGGCGTAGTGGATCCGGAGGGCGACCATCAGCTCCTCCAGGGGGGTATTTCCGCTCCGCTCGCCGATCCCGTTGACGGTGGTGTGGAGCTGCTTCGCCCCCGCCTCCGCCGCCGCCAGGGTGTTGGCGAGGGCGAGCCCCAGGTCGTCGTGGCAGTGCATGCATATCGGGATCGTCACCACCTTTTTAATCTCGCTGACCAAAAAGAAGGTGGTCCTGGGGTTCATGATCCCCACGGTGTCGGCGATGCTGACGTAATCGGCCCGATACTCCTCAGCCTTCTTGTAGAGCCGCTTCAGAAGGTTGAAGTCGGTCCTGGTGGCATCCTCCGCCGAGAACCGGACGATGAGGCCGTGGTCTTTCGCATACTCCACCGTCTCAAAGGCGGTCTTGATCGCCTCTTCGCAGGTCATGTGGAGCTTGTACTTCAGGTGGAGGTCGGAGGTGGCTATGAAGACGCTTACCATGTCTACGTCGCAGGCGAGGGCGGCGTCGACGTCCGTGGGTACAGACCGGGATAGGACCGAGATCTTGGAGTCGAGGCCGAGGTTGGAGACGTCCCGGACCGCCCTCATCTCCGCCTCTGAGACGACGGGAAAGCCGGCCTCGATGATCTCCACCCCCACCTCGTTCAGCTTGATGGCGATCTCGATCTTCTCGTCGGACCTGAAGACGACGCCGGGCATCTGCTCACCGTCTCTCAGGGTTACGTCGCAGACCTCGATATCGATATTCGGAGTCTTGGCGATCTCCAGGAACTGATTGACGGAATAGTCTTGCATGGCAGAATCGTATCTGGCATCCTGGAGTTAAATCCGTTTCGAAGGCAATGGGCGTCCGGCCCCCAACCCATATCAGATTTTCCGGATTTGGACTCTAGAAGGCTGATCGTCCTCCCGTCGTAAACGGTGGTTCGCCCCTAATATCTGCCCTGACGTCGTCTGACGCCGACGGGGAGGAGGCGCGAAAGTCGCCCTCAAAGGATGAAAAAAGGTAGGGACCGGAGACCCCAGATCCGATCTAGGCCGATTCCAGGTCCCGGGTGTTGTTCAGCAGCAGGTTGGGCCCGATCCTCCCGCTTTCGGAGCCGAGGAGCCTGATCCCCACGCCGTTGTAGATGATTATATTCCCCATCACGATGGCGTTCCCCGACTTCTCGAGGAATACGCCCGAGTTGGTGCTGTTGCCGACGACGTTCCTCTCGAGGACGTTTCTGTCGGATTCGAGGATCTGAATCCCGTTGTCTCCGCTGTCTCCGACGGTGTTCTCTTTCAAGGTGTTGCCCGGAGCCTTATAGAGCATGATCCCGTCGTTGCCGCTGTTGGAGGTGACGCAATCCCTGACGGTGTTGTTGGTGCTCCCGCCCTTCAGATATATGCCCCACCATCCGCTGTCCAGGATGGAGCAGCCTGCGATCAGGTTGTCGTTGGAGACGACCTCGACCCCCGCGCTGGGGTAGAGGCCAGCGTTGGCGATCTGGAGCCCTTCAAGGACGACCCCGGAAGCTCTGAGGACTACGGCGCTGCCGTTACCCTGAGCGTTGACCACGGGAACCCCCTCGCCGGTGTTCACCCCTCTAAGGGCGATCCTTCTGTCCACGATGACGTTCTCGTTGTAAGTGCCGCTCCCCACCACCACCAGATCGCCATCCTCGGAGGCGGCTATGGCCGCCTGGATGGTGGTGTATTCGCAGCCGTTGAGACAGACGGCATGGACCCGCCCTCCGACACCCTCTTCGGTGGCGTTATCCGCTTCGGGCGCGGTGGCAGCCTCTACCTCAGTCTCGTTGGCCACCTCGACGGAGGTCGCCGCCACGGCATCGATCGCCGGTCCCGTCTCGTTTGCCGCGGTATCGTTCTCGGTTTGGGCGGCGGTCTCGGTGAAGTTAGACGTATCTATGGCCACCGCCCCAGCAGCGGCCTCGGAGGCGACGTCGGAACCGAGGGAGACGGGCCCCGGAAGATCGACGCTGGCGTTTATATCATCGGATACCACCGCCTGGACGAGCCCCGCCGATATGAATACGGCCAGGGCAAGCCAGGCGCTTGCCGCGAGCCTATAGGTGCGATCCTTGATCATACTTAAACCTCGAATCCGAAGATGGAACTGATCGGTATTAAGATTACCTTAACAGGATCGACCCCAATCCTCCGGGGACGGTCATCAGACCGGCTCGACGACCTCGATCTCGAAGATTCGAGGCCAGAGCTTCCCCGTGACGAAAAGGCGCTCCGACCCGGGATCGTAGGCGATCCCGTTGAGGACGCCGACGTTTTGCCTCTCCTCCTCGGAGAGGAGGCCGGCCAGGTCGATCCAGCCCACCAACTCCCCGTCCTCCGGAGATATGATGGCGATCTCGTCGGTCTTCCAGACGTTGGCGTAGATCAGCCCCTCGACGTACTCCAGCTCGTTCAGCCTCTCCAGGGGCTGGCCCTCGGCCTTCACCTCCAACGACCTCGTCACCACGAAGGTCTCGGGGTCCAGGAACCGGAGCTTTGAGGAGCCGTCGCTCATGATGAGGCTTTGGCCGTCGCTCGTGATCCCCCACCCCTCCGTTTGATAGTAGAAGGCTCCGACGATGGTGAAGTTCTCGATATCCCAGAGGAGGCCTATCCTCGACCTCCAGGTGAGCTGGACCAGCTTATCGTCCATGAGGGCGATCCCCTCGCCGAAGAGGGAGGGCGGGAGAGTCCTCAATCTCGTCACCTCCCCCGTCTCCAGAACCACCTCTAGGATCTCCGACCTCCCATAAAGGCCGGTCCCCTCGTAGAGGAGGCCGTCTCTGAAGGCGAGCCCCTGGGTGAAGGCCTCAGGGTCGTGGGGGTAGGCTGCCACCACCCTGAAGCCGTAAGCCGGAGGGGTCTCGTTGGAGGGGGGCTCCTCGACGCCTCCCGCCGCCAGGGCTGAAATGACGGAGGCGATGGTCAGGATGGAGGCGACGGTGAGGGGAACGGCGATGTTGTGAGCGGCGGAACGGCTCGATGGCATGGATATGCACCTTCTGGAGTCGAGGGCCTATTTAGAAGATTCGCAAGAGGCGGAGATCCAGGATCGGAGGGGGTGAAAACCGGTCCCATCCACCAACAGGTATATCTTCATGGCGGAACCACCCAAGTCAGCTTGCGCAGATGACCTCTTTGGGGATCTCGCTAGCACCGTCGGTTCTTCGGAATCGAAGACCAAAAAGGCGCGTGAATATAATGGATGATAGACGTGGAGGACGTAGAGGCGGCTTCGACAGAGGCCCCAGAGAGATGCACGACGCGGTCTGTGCGGATTGCGGAAAGGAGACCAAGGTTCCCTTCAAGCCCGACGGATCGAGGCCGGTATACTGCAGCGAATGTTATCAGAAGCACAGGCCCGCAAGATCACCAAGACGGTTCTGAGCCGATCGGACGGCTCCGATTCGAGCCATTCGTCAGGTCGATCTTTAGCTGAAGACGGTGAAAGGGTGGAGCAGGGTCCTCATGCGGACCCTGCTAAGCTCTCCAGTTCAGCGCTCTTTTCTTCTTCTCTCATGGTCCCCGCTCTTTTCCTCATCCCCTATGGTGACGCCCCACCCCTCAGCCAGATCAGGGCCTCCATCGTCCCACCTCCTGACATCGGAAGCCCCCCAGAAGGCCATGGGGGACCGGCCCATCTGGACGGCCCCTCTGATCGACGGGCCCATGCAGCTCGCCCTGGACGGGAGGACCGAGATGATCAAAGGTCCGAACCTCCGGCTCGATCCGGGTCAGGGGGCCGCCGTCCCGATAGGGGAGGAGGATGCTGATCCAAAAATTTGGAGGTCTGTAGACGGCATAAGATGGTCTGTTCGGGCGATTGACCCATTGGTACATCCTCGTTTTAAGATTAATGTAATGCCCGTCGAAATAAATTATTTATATGATTAAGTTTTTGTTAGATTGAAAATTAAAAAAATCCCCGGTGACGAAGATGAAGGAGAGCACGGTGAAGGTGCTGGACGATAAGGACCTCGAGTTCGCAGAGACCCTCCGGAGCCTCGGCGTACAGAGGAACGTGGCCATCCTGATAACCTACCTGGCCAACGTGGAGGAGGCCTCCTCCAGGGATATCGAGATGGGCTCAAACCTCAGGCAGCCCGAGGTTAGCATAGCGATGAGAGCTCTGCGCGACAACGGCTGGGTGAGCGAGAAGGAGGTGAGGAGGGGCGGCAAAGGCAGGCCTATGAAGGTTTACTCCCTCCTCACCCCCATCGACGAGGTGATCAGGCATTTCGAAGAAGAGAAGCAGCAGGAGTCGGCCCAGACGATGGAGAGCATCCAGAAACTAAAAGAGCTTATATCGGGCTGAATTCCCGGGGTCCATCCCCATAATCTATCTCGCGGCCTCGGTCGGCGGCTCTTTTTGGACGGCAGCCTCCGAGACCACCTCCACATCGATCTTGGAGGCGATCCCCCGCCCCATGGATACGCAACATCCGCCGATCTCGATGACTACCGGCCCTCCGAAGGGCTGGCAGGCGATCTTCCTGACCCGCTGTCCCTTTCTTATCCCCATCGACTCCAACCTCTTCGTCCAGCCGAAGCTGTCGGCGAAGGATTTTATCTCCAGGACCAGGTTGCAGGGCGCCTTCGTCAGCGAGATCAATTCTAAACCTCCGACTTCCCCGAGATTACACCGGTCCGGCGTCTATAAACCTGACGGTGAAGAGGAAGCCGGGGCCGACCCAGCCCCCAGAGAGATCGAAGGGTCCTCAAATCCGGACCGTTATCCCCCTCTCGGTGAGGTACCTCTTCACCTCGTCGACCCCCCACTCCTCATAGTGGAATATGCTGGCGGCTAGGGCTGCCGAAGCCCCCGTCTTCGAGAACACCTCGAAGATGTGGTCGGGGTTCCCGCATCCTCCCGAGGCGATCACCGGTATCCTGACCCTCCTCGATACGGCGTCCGTCAGGGGTATATCGAAGCCGTCGTAGGTCCCGTCGCGATCCATGCTGGTGAGGAGGATCTCGCCGGCGCCGAGCCTCTCGGCCTTCATCGCCCAGGCTATGGCGTCTACCCCAGAAAACTCCCTCCCTCCATAGAAGGAGGCCTCAAACCAGGACTCGCCCTCCGGGGTGGGGACCGAAATCCACCCCTCTTTCGGCCCGTCCCTCCTCTTGGCGTCGATGGCGACGACGCAGGCCTGGCTCCCGTACTCCTCGGCGATCTCGGATATGAGGTCGGGGCGCTTCAGGGCGGCGGTGTTGACGGTGACCTTGTCGGCTCCGGCCTGGAAGACCGCCCGGACGTCCTCGACTGCCCTGATCCCGCCGCCGACGGCCAGGGGGACGAAGACGTTCTTGGCGGTGGCCCTGATGACGTTCTTCATCGTCTCCCGCCGTTCGGAGGAGGCGGTGATGTCGAGGAATACGATCTCGTCTGCCCCCTCCTCGTAGTACCGGGTGGCGAGCTCCCAGGGGACCCCGGCGTACCTGATCTGCTTGAACTCGATCCCCTTCACCACCCTCCCCTGGGGGACGGCGAGGTCGCAGTCGAGGCAGGGTATTATCCTCCTCGCTAGCATCTCGCCAGCCTCCCGAAGTTCTTGAGGATGGATAGCCCCTTCTCCCCCGACTTCTCCGGGTGGAACTGGACGGCGAAGAGGTTATCCACCGCCATCGCCGCGGCCATCTCCAGGCCGTAGTCGGTGGTGGCGGCCACCACCCGCCCGTCCCGGGGGACGCAGTGGTAGGAGTGGACGAAGTAGAAGAAGTCGTCGTCGGAGATCCCATCCAGGATCTCGACCTCCCTCTTTATCGAGAGGGTGTTCCATCCCATCTGGGGAACCAAGACGGAATCCGGGAGGCGGACGACCTCGCCATCGATCCATCCGAGCCCCTCCTCGGGGCTCTCCTCGCTCCTCTCGAAGAGGACCTGCATCCCGACGCAGATCCCCAGGATCGGCGTCCCTCCCTCCAGGGCTTCCCGGAGAGCCGCCTCGAAGCGAGAGAGCCGCCTCATGCATCTTCCAAAGGACCCGACCCCCGGGACCACGACCCCCTCAAACCTCGTAAGCTCCTCCGGCTCGGTGATCAGCTCGGGGCGGGCCTCGATCCGCTCCAGGGCGTTGTAGATGCTGAAGAGGTTCCCCACCCCGTAATCGACTACTGCAATCGTCAAATCTCATTCCCCTGATGAACCTAATTCGGAGTTTTGAAATCGCCGGAATCCCATGGCTGCCCCGACCATATATACCTATTCGCAGATATTATTTAGATAAAATATAATTAAAGCCAGATGGCGGGGGCGACCGCCCCTCAGGGTCCCTTCCTGCTCCTTCGCAGCACCATCTCCCGGGTGACCCTCTCCGCCTCGATCTTCCGCCGGCAGGTTGGGCAGATCCGGATCCATTCGAGCCCCATCGAGTCCTTCTGCAAATCAGCAGAAAGGGCCGCCTCGATCCTCCGGAGCATCGCCTCGGTGGCGTAACGCGACCCGCAGATCTTGCAGGCGATGAGGTCGAAGGATACCTCGGGCTCCACAACGGCCTCGTCGAAGGGGACCAGGGAAAGAGCCCTGGCGGGGCAGAACTCGACGCAGAGGTCGCACTCCTCTCTGCACCTCTTCCAGTGGATGATCCGCTTATCGAAGGTCTCGGTCCTGACGATCTTCTGGCTGGGGCAGACGTTGGAGCAGGAGAGACAGCCCAGGCAGAGGCCTAGATCGGCTCGGATCATCTCCGACCCCCCGGGACGGCGGCCCGAGCTGCTCGGGCCCGAGCCCGGCGGTTGAGGAGATCGAAGTCGGTGGAGAGGGCGTTGGCGGGACAGGTGGTGACGCAGGTCGGCTCGGCCCGCCCCTCGCAGAGGTCGCACTTGTGGGCGATCTTGTCGGTCCAGACCACCCCAAAGGGGCAGGCCAGGCTGCACAATCCACATCCTGTGCACTTCTCTACATCGAAGGCCGTCCTCTCCCCCTCCTTGTGAAGGGCGCCGGAGAAGCAGGCTATGGTGCAGGAAGCCTCCTCACAGTGGTGGCAGAATATGGGGACTGAGGCGGAATCCCCGACGAAATGGACGTGGACGTGTCCGCTTCCTCCGTGGACCCGCTCACAGGCCACCTCGCAGGATCGGCATCCGATACATCTGCTTATGTCGACGTAAACGGGCATTCAATCCCTCCGGACGATCTTGCAGGCCGAGACCTTGAACTCCGGGATCCTGGCCTCGGGGTCGGTGGCCTCCGTGGTGAGGAGGTTCGTCCCGGGGAAGTGGAAGGGCATGAAGACCACCCCAGTTTTCACCCCCTCCGTGAGGCGGGCATAGGCCTCCGTCTCCCCCCGGGGAGTGGTCACCATCACCTCGTCGCCATCAGCCACCCTGAGCCGCAGGGCGTCGGCGGTGTTGATCTCCACGTAGAGATCTGGCTCCCGTCGGAGGAGGGACGGGCTCCTCCGGGTCATCGAGCCCGCATTGTGGTGGACGGCGACGCGGCCGGTGGTCAGGATGAAGGGGTAGTCCCAGCTCGCCCCCTCTGCCGCAGGCCGATAGGGGACGGGGACGATGGAGGCGCGGCCGCCGGCGAGCTTGAACCCGGCGGAGTGGAGGATGGGGGTTCCGGGATGGTCGGTGGTGGGGCACGGCCAGATCAGGCTCGATTCTCTGAGCCGATCCCTTGTTATCCCGGCGTACGAAGGGACGGTCCTATTTATCTCCTCCAGGACCGAGGCGGCGTCGGGATAGGCGAACTCGAGGCCGAGGGCGCGACCGACCATGCAGAGGGTCTCGAGGTCGGAGAGGGCCGATCCCGGGGGGTCGATGGCCTTAGAGCTCCACTGGACCCGCCGCTCCGTATTGGTGAAGCTCCCCTCCTTCTCCGCCCAGGCCGCCCCCGGGAGGACGACGTCGGCGAGCTTGGCCGTTGCGGTCATGAATATGTCCTGGACCACCAGGAGATCGAGACCTTCGAGAGCCCTGTGGACGTTCTGGCTGGAGGGATCGGAGTTGGCCGGATCCTCCCCCACGATGTACATCGCCCCGATATCCCCGGAGGCGGCGGCCCCGATCATCTCCGCAGCGGTGAGGCCAGGGCCCTTCGGCAGAGCCGGCACCCCCCAGGCCGAAGAGAAGTATCCGATCGTCTCAGGATCGTCCGCCCTCCGGTATCCGGGATAAAACTCGGCGAGGGCCCCCATGTCGCAGGCGCCCTGGACGTTGTTCTGGCCCCGCAGAGGCATCACCCCCGTCCCGGGCCGTCCCAGGTGGCCAGTGATGAGGGCGAGGTTGGAGATGGCCTGGACGTTATCCGTCCCCGTGCTGTGCTGGGTGATGCCCATGGAGTAGAGGATCGAGGAGGCGGGGGACGAAGCGTAGGCCCTCGCCGCCCGGACGATGTCGTCGGGGGAGACGCCGGTGATCTCAGAGATCCTCTCAGGAGAGGAATCCTTGACCGATTCCCTCAAGGCCTCGAAGCCGCTGGTATTCCTGGCGATGTAATCTCCGTCGATGAGCCCCTCCTTTATGATGACGTGGGCCATGCCGGAGAGGAGGGCGACATCCGTCCCCGGCGTCAGCTGGAGGAAGAGGTCCGCCACCCAGGAGGTGTGAGTCTCCCTTGGATCGGCGACTATCACCACCGCACCGTCGTCGTGGGCCCGGTGGACCCAGCGGGCTATTACGGGATGGTTCTCCGCCAGGTTCGACCCTATTATGAATATGCACCTGGAGCTCGCAATGTCCGGTATGGGGTTGGTCATCCCCGCCGCCCCCAGGGTCCGGTTCAGACCCACCACCGAGGGAGCATGACAGAGCCGAGCGCAGTTGTCGACGTGGGGAGTCCCGAGGAGGCGGGCCAGCTTCTCGATCAGGTAGTTCTCCTCGTTGGTGCATTTGGAGGAGGCGAGGAAGGCGACCCCGCCGGGGCCGTCCCTCCTGATGACGTCGCCGAGCCCCCGGGCGATGAGGCCGAGGGCCTCCTCCCAGGAGATCCTGGCGAACCCCTCCCCCCTCCTCCTCAGGGGGGTGGTGAGCCGATCCTGATGGCGGAGGAACTCCAGGGCAGCATTCCCCTTGGAGCAGAGGGCCCCCTCGCTGACGGGATGGCCCGGCATGTACTCCATCCCGACGGCTTTGCCCCGCTCCACCGAAACGAAAAAACCGCAGCCTGCACCGCAATAGGGGCAGACCGTTGGAACAAGCACCTTGGTCATCTCGATCCTCGAAGCAGTCGATTTACATCCGACAATACTATGCAACGTTCAGTAGGCATAGAGGTTCCCGTAGGGCCTCCTCGACCGGGGGGTGAGCCTGACGAACCCCGAGGCCAGTATCTCCTCTTTGGTCATCTCCGTCTCGGGGAAGCGCTCCATGAACCGGGTGACGTACTCGGCGAGGACCGCCCGGTCGGCTTCGTCCACCGGCGATATCTCCACCTGGTCTCCGACCTGGGACTGCTCGACGGAGCCCCGGAGGTAGATGACGCCCCCGTGCATCCCGGTGCCTATGAAGTGGGCGTCGTGGCGTTCGCCCGCGAGGTCCAGGACGATGACGACCCCGCCGGCCATGTACTCGCCGAGGAAGTCCTGGGACCTCCCGCCGATGACGAGGACGGGCCTCTTCCCCTGGTACTCCTTCATGTGGAGGGCGGCCCGGTAGCCGCATCCGTCCCGGACGTAGATCTCGCCGCCCCGCATCGAGAAGCCTAGGACGTCTCCGGCCCTGCCCCGCACGACCACCTCGCCGGCGTCCATGGTGTTTCCGACCCCGTCCTGGGCGTTCCCGTGGACGGCGATCCGATGGCCGTAGAGGAAGGCGGCCAGGTCGTTTCCCGCCGTCCCGAAGACCTCGATATCCATCCTCAGACCTTGGGGGGTGTAGAGCCGGGTCCCGATGTACCGCTGGCCGCAGACGTTCCTGATGCTGACCCTCTTGGCGCCGGAGAGGAGGAGCTCTCTCAGCCGGTCGTTCAGTTCTTTCGTCTCCACGTCGGCGGCGTCGATCTGAGCTGCCATCATCTCTTCACCCGCTTGATCCGAATTCGTCAAAGGTCCTGATAGTATCGCTCTGGCCATCTTCATCACTCTCCCGCGCCCTTGATCCCCAGGACGTCCAGCTCCCATTCGCAGAGGCCGACGCCCCGGAGGTGGTCTCTGTTCCCCCGGAGGCTCTCGAGGGCGTTGATCCCCATCCCACCCAGCATCTCCCGGATCTCGTGGGACCAGGCGGAGATGAGGTTACTGAGCCTCTGAGAGGCGATCTCCACGTTCAGCCTCCCGGAGAGGCGGGGGTCCTGGGTGCATATCCCCCAGTTGCACTTTCCGGTGTAGCACTTCTGGCAGAGGGTGCATCCCATGGCGATCAGGGCCGCCGACCCTATGTAGACGGCGTCGGCGCCGAGGGCGATCGCCTTTATTACGTCGGAGCTGCACCGGATCCCGCCGGCGGAGATGATGGAGCACCGGTTCCTGATCCCCTCCTCCCGGAGCCTCCGGTCGAGGGAGGAGATGGCGAGCTCCGTCGGGATCCCCACGTTATCCCGGATCGCCTTGGGTGCTGCCCCCGTCCCGCCCCGGAGGCCGTCGATGGCGATGATGTCGGCGCCTGCGCGCACAATTCCCGAGGCTATGGCGGCGAAGTTGTGGACCGCCGCGATCTTGACGGAGATCGGCTTCTCGTAGTTCGTCGCCTCCTTGAGGGCGGTGATGAGGGTCGAGAGGTCCTCAATCGAGTAGATGTCGTGGTGGGGGGCGGGGGAGATGGCGTCGGTCCCCTGGGGGATCATCCGGGTCTCGGCGACCGAGGAGGAGACCTTCTCGCCGGGGAGGTGGCCGCCGATCCCGGGCTTCGCCCCCTGACCGACTTTGATCTCCACCGCCTGGGCGATGTTGAGGTACTCGGCGTCGATCCCGAAGCGGCCGCTGGCGACCTGGACGATGGCGCACCGGCCGAACTCCGCCCTCATCTCCCGGGGTAGGCCGCCCTCGCCGGTGTTGAAGTAGGTCTTGGACCGAGAGGCGGCCGTCGCCAGGGCTCGGAAGGCGTTGTAGCTGATCGCCCCGTAGGACATCGCCGAGAAGAGGATGGGGGTCTCCACCACCAGGTTGGGGCAGAGCTCCGTCCTGATCTCGACCTCCCCGGAGTCGGCGGAGATATCCATCACGTCCGGCTTTCGGCCGAGGAAGGTCCGAAGCTCCATCGGCTCCCGCAAGGGGTCCAGGGAGGGATTTGTAACCTGAGAGGCGTTGAGGACGATGTGGTCCCAGTAGATCCGGAAGGGCTTGTCGCTCCCGCAGCCCGTCAGGAGGACGCCGCCCGTCTCCGCCTGCCTCTTGAGATCCTCGATCTTCTCGCGAGACCAGGAGGCGTTCGGCCGGTAGAACGAAGGGGACGGCCGGACCATTATCGCGTTCTTGGGGCAGAAGACGACGCACCTCTGGCATCCGACGCACTTGTGGTCGTCGGAGACGAGGCGGTCGGCTGCCGGGTCGTAGGTGTGGGTCCCGAAGGCGCACTGCCTCTCGCATCCCCTGCACTGGCCGCACTTCTCCTCGTCCCTGATGACCTGGAACTCGGGAAAGACGAAAGATTTCATAGCTGATCCTTTCTCATGCTATAGAGCTCGCCGACGACCGGCTCTCCCCCGTTGGGGGTCCAGACTCGGTCGAGGTGGGGCGATATCAGTCTGATAGACGCTTCCTCGCTGGAGATGTAGAACATCTCCCCATTCGTGGCGGCCGTGAGGGGCCGCAGCCTTATCCGGTCCGTGAGGCCGATCATCCGGCCGGTCTGGCCTATGATGACGGCGAAGGGGCCGTTCATCAGGAGCGGCCCGTAGACCATCCGGAGGGTGGTGAAGAGCCTCCTCTCCCTCTCGGGCATCCTGTCGATGGCGTTCCAGATCGGCGGGGCGAGGATCTTGGCGACCACCTCGATCGGCAGCCTCTGCCGCCTCATCAGGAGGTCGGCGGCGTAGGCGATCACCTCGGTGTCGGTCTGGAGGGTGCAGGCGTAGCCGTACATCTCCAGGTACCAGCGGTTGGTGCCGTAGGAGGAGATCTCGCCGTTGTGGACGATCGTCGTGTCCAGGAGGCTGAAGGGGTGGGCGCCTCCCCACCAGGCCTGGGTGTTCGTCGGAAACCTCCCGTGGACGGTCCAGGTGTGGGCCCGATACGTCCGATCGAGCATGAAGTACTCGCCGATCTCCTCGGGGTAGCCGACCCCCTTGAAGCAGCCCATGTTCTTGCCGGAGCTGAAGACGTAGGCGTTCTCGATTTTGGCGTTCACCTCCATGATCGACCTGACGATGTAATCCCCCTCCGACTCCTCGGAGACGGGGTCGATCCGGGGGAGGACGAAGTACCTCCAGACCAGAGGCGGATCCTTCACGGGGACGGCCTCGTCGGTGGGGATCTCCTCGTCGAAGAAGACGTCGAAGCGGCGGGAGAGGAAGGCCTCCAGTTCCCTTTTGGCTGCCTGCTTCGCCTGGAGGCTCGGACCGGTGAACATCAGGTGGAAGGCGTAGCAGTCCCGGTGCTCCGGGTAGATCCCGTAGGCTGCAAACCCTCCGCCGAGGCCGTTGCCCCGGACGTGCATGTTGGCTATCGCCTTCATGACGCCCTCCCCGGTGAACCGGTCACCATCCCGGTTCATAGCCCCGAAGATGGAGCAGGCACAGATCTCCTTATTGTACAGCTCTCTTCGTCTTCTTCTGATCCTTGGCATAATGATCCAAAACTCCATCCATCAGCCCGATCCTTCTCGATTCGATGGTGTGCAGCCTGAAGGTAGGCTTAATAAACGTATTATAGGTATTTGAGAAGGTTTGAGAAAGGTTCATAACAATTATGAAGGGAGCGGGGGCGTCGAGGCCACCTTTTGAGAGATCCGAAGATGCCGGCAGAGAAGGCAGCAAAATGGTGAAAGAGATGGTGACAGAGATGGCGAGAGAGATCGGGGCGAATATGGTGGCGAAGGTGGAGGTCTAAAAGCCGTAGATCAGCCCGAAGGGCCGAGGCCATCAGATGCCCCCCGAACCCTATGGTCCAAAGGACGATCGGGTACGCCACCTACCTCTCCAGACCGCCGATCCCCAGGACCGCAAAGAGGCTCCCAGGCCCCAGGGCGAAGTAGAGGGCCAGATCCAGGAGGGCGACCACCCCCAGGGCCGTCGATATGCATCGGAAGGGGGGACACCTTCGCCCCAACCGCCGCCACCGCCGAGAGCCCCCCGGCGACGAAGGCCAGCATCGCAGATATGGGATGATCGACCGGATCGTCGCCGGGGAAGAGCCCCACCCCCAGAACCCCGACCCCGAAGAGGCCTACGAGGCTGGCGACCCCTCGGCCCCAGGCGGCGCCGAAGAGGAGGAGGGCCCCCGCTATCACCAGAAGCCCTGTTAAGATCACCGTGACGTTGAAGATCGTCGCCGAGGGTTCGACGATTATGCTCTCGGGGGGCATGGAGGCGCCGAGGTCGCTTATGGTGTTATCTCGGGTGCTGTAGCCGGGGGCGGAACGCCTCGGCGGTGATGATCCCCAGGAGGGCTCCGGCGGCCGGCCCCCGCGATCTGCGCCGCCCCGGCGAGGTCGCCTGGGCGTTTGGAATTGAGCATGAAGCGTTATAAAATGGTAGGGAGAGCCCCCGCTCCCTATCAAACGGGGCTCTCCTCCGCGGTCCAGTCCATCCACTGGGCGGAACGAATGCCGATCGCCGTATCCCGGTCAACGTTGTAAACGTTCATGTAGAAGTCCAGGAGCCACTCACCCAGGTCGATGTCCTCGAACGTCTCTGGGTACGCGGCCTTTGCGATCATCATCACGTCGATCGGATACTCAAGACGCTTTGCGCAGTTCCAGGGGGTCCACGGCAGAGCTGTTACCCTGTGGTTCTTGATGGCGTCCATCTCCTGCAGGTTCTGGTAGTAGGACGCCTCGTAGAGCTCTCTTGGCGGGTGATATCCCGCCGCGGTGCAGAGGACGATCACGTCGGGGTTCAGGGCCAGCAAATGCTCGGCGCTCACGGTCTTGAAGTAGCCCGTGTCCTGGAACGCGTTTTTTGCACCTGCCAGATCCTCGATGAAGAAGGACTCGATGGTGTCGGTGCCGAAGACCACGCCCGCCCCGCCTTCGCTTCTGGCGGATGGAGAGAGCCCCAGCATCAGAACGTCAGGCCTCTCAGAATCGGGGACGTCCACGGTCCTCTCCTTCACGAGGGCCACCTGGCTTTCGATGTAATCGGCGAGGGCCCTCGCATCCTCTTCCCGGTCGAAGACCTGGCCGATGATGACGATCTCGTCAGAGATGGTGGACATGTCAGGCTCCGGATAACAGTCGGGGCCGTAGAGAACCACCAAAGGTATATCCAAAGATTCGATGGTGCTGATGGTCTTCTGAAGGTTTTCATCATTCACGTCGGTGACCCAGAAGTTGCAGGAGCCAGCCCGGAGGATCACCACGTCGGGGTCCAGGCTTGCCAAGGCCTCGTAGTTCACGGCGTCCTCAGCGGCGAGAGGCAGGTCCATGAACGAGGGGTTGATGTAGGTCACCGGGTTCATCCCCTCATCGTAAGAGTAGTTCTCACCGCTCACCGATTCGTAGGAGTAGCTCCAGGTCCTCTGAAGGGAGCTGGACCCCAACCCCACGATCTTATCCTGGACGCCCAGCGATGTCATGACCCCTTCGATCATGCCGTCACTCATCGTCACCACGCGCTCGATATCCGTGGGCACTTGGACGGCGACCCCTCTGCTGTCCACGACAGTTCTGTGCTCGTCGGCACATCCCAAATTTAAGACTAAATAAAGACATGCGACGGCGAAGGTCCACCGTCTCAATATCGAATAATCCATCGTCTCATCTCCACGGTTGAAAAATAGAGGGATTCATCAGCCCCCTTCTTCGATGGTCCAGCCTGTCCACTGGGCAGAATCGCGCTTGCCACTTGGTGGGTTGATTCCGCGATCAAAATGTTCGATCCTTGTTATCACTGTCATCCCTCAACGCACCAGTCCATATACTGTGCCGATCGAAGTTCCTCCGCTGTCGCCCGGTCAACGCCATAGAGGTCCCCGTAGAACTCAAGCAGCCATTCAGCAAGATCGATGTCCTCAAATCGCTCCGGGTATGCCGCCTTTGCGATCACCATCACTTCGATCGGGTACTCGTAACGTCTTGCGCAGTTGCTGCCCGCACGCGGAAGCGAGAAGACCCGGTGGTTCTTCACGGCAGAGAGTTCGCCGATATTCTGATAGTAGGGCGCAGAGTAAAGTTCCTCAGGAGGGTGGTAGGTGTACCATGGAGGAAGCACGATGGCATCAGGGTCGATGGCGAGGAGGTGTTCGGCCGAGACGACTGGGCTCCCGGTGCCCGTGTAAGCGTTCTTCGCGTGGACTATCTCCTCGATTAAGTAGGACTCAATCGTGTCGGTCCCCCTTACCATGCCGACACCTCCTCCGGTCTGCTGGGAAGGCGGTAAAGCGCAGAATACGAGGACGTTTGGTCGCTCCGCCTCTGGGATATCCTTAGTTCTCTCAAAGACCAACTGTGTCTGTGACTCGAGGTAATCGGCAATTTCTCCTGCTCTCTCTTCCTTCCCGAAGATGTCGCCGATGATTTGGATCTCGTCGGAAATCGTCGAGAGATCCGGCTCATCAAAGCATGGATGGGCTTTTAGCACGATGACGGGAATCGCGAGGCCTTCGATCGTGCTGATCGTTTTCTGCACCCCCTCGTCCTCCATCGAAGGGAGACCGCAGTCGCCGACACGGAGGATCACCAAATTCGGATCAAGGCTGGCAAGCGTCTCGTAATTCACCCCACCCGACTCTGCAACCACAGGCAAATCCCGAATCCGAGGGCTTAGGTAGGTCACCAAATGGATGCCGCCCCGGTATTCGTAGGTCTCTCCACTCACTGTCTCGTAGGTGAAGTTCCAGTACTTCTGCATGGAGGACCACCCGAGCCCGACGATCTTCTCATCTTCGCCGAGGAGGAGCATCGTCGTCTCGATTAGACCGTCGGATAGAGTGACGACTCGCTCGATCTCCATCGGCACCCGGACGGCGACCCCTCTGCTGTCGACTATGGTTCTGTACTCGTCAGCGCATCCTAAATTTAGGACTAAACAAAGACATGCGACGGCGAACAACCACCGTCGCAACATCAAATATTCCATCGTCTTGCCCCCCTATCTAGAAATCTTCTTCCACCATCCAGTCCAGCCACTGCGCCGAGCGCAGGCCGATGGCCGTCTCCTCATCCACTCCATAGACGTTCTGGTAGAACTCCAGCACCCATTCGTGGACCTTGATGTCAGAAAACTGCTCAGGATAGGCGGCCTTGGCGATGATCATGAGATCTATGGGGTATTCCAAACGTGACGCATCGCAATTGCTGGGAGTCCATGGAAGCGCATATACCTTCTTATTCTTCACTGCATCGAGTTCCCAGAGGTTTTCATAGTAGGGAGCACTGTATAATTCGCTTGGTGGATGATAACCTGATGAGGTTGGCAGAATGATGATATCCGGATCCAATGCAAGAACGTGCTCTGCGCTAATAACACCTGTGTCAGAAGTGTACCTCGTAACAGTATACGCGTTAGCTGCATTGGCAATTTCCTCGATGTAATAAGCAACGATGGCTCCCCGGACGTTGCCAGCTCCGCCGGCACCTCTTGACGAAGGAGATAACCCCAATGCCAACACAGTTGGCTTCTCATCATCCGGAATATCTGCTGTCCGTTCCGTTATCATCGTAACGCAGCTATCAATGTACTCCACCAGCTCTTCTGCCTCGTCTTCCTTGCCAAATACCTGCCCAATGACCATGATCTCCTCTGAGATCGTGCTGAGATCCGGATCATCGTAGCAAGGGGGTGCATTGACGATTACCGTTGGAATGCCCAACGTTTCAATGGTATCGATGTTCTTGCTCAGTTTCTCCTCTGATAACCCCCATGAAGCAGCACACGACCCACTCCTGATGATTACAACATCCGGCTCAAGGGAGACCAAGGTTTCATAGTTGATTCCAGTTGAAGACTCTTGAACCAGGGGCAAATCAGCAAAGCCAGGATTGAGGTATCCCACGGGATTCATGCCATCGGAATAGGTATAATTATCCGATGAAACACTGGGAAAGGTATATTCGGAAAATTTACGGATTGAAGCGCCCAGACCAACGATTTTGTCCGATTCCCCTAAAATGGTCATTACACCTTCTACTAGACCGTTATCAATAGTAACGACTCTTTCGATATCAGTCGGTATTTGGACATCTCTACCTTGCATATCCGTTACGGTTCTGTACTCATCAGCCGAACCCGCCCCCAAAAAGAAGCAGAGGCAGGCGATGGCTAACATCCAACGTCCCAATCTCAAATCGTCCATATTCTCATCTCCATGTTTGAAAAAAATAGGGGAAATTTTCATCAGTTCCCCTCTTCGAGGACCCAGTCCATCCACTGGGCGGAACGAAGCTCTACTGCCGTCTCGCGATCCACGTTGTAAACGTTCATGTAGAAGTCCAGAAGCCACTCCCCGAGGTCGACGTCCTCGAACCGTTCCGGATACGCCGCCTTTGCGATCACCATGATGTCGATAGGATACTCAAGGCGCATATCACAGTTACAGGGAGACCAGCGGAGCGCTGCGACCCTCTTGTTCTTGATAGCGTCCATCTCCTGTAGATTTTGGTAGTAAGGCGCTTCGTAGAGTTCTCGCGGGGGATGATAACCTGAGAAGGTATTGAGTATGATGACATCAGGGTCCGACTCCAAAACATGTTCAGGGCTCATGATATTCCAGAGGCAAGGTTCCTGGTAGGCATTACGCGCATTGACCACATCCTCGACAAGGTACGATTCGATCGAGTTCAGTCCGTGGCCATATCCCACTCCTCCTGCTTCTCTGGCTTTAGACGCTAGTCCTAATACCAGCACCTCCGGCTTTTCCTCGTCTTGTATGTCCTTTGTACGCGCCCTTACAAACTCGACTTCTTCTTCCAGATAGTTCGCCAGCTCGACAGCCTCATCTTCCTTGCCGAACACCTGGCCCATGATCCTAATCTCGTCTGAGATAGTGGATAGATCTGGTTCATCAAATGTGTTGGGTGAACGAATGACGACCAAAGTTAATCCCAAAGATTCGATGGTATCGATAGTCTTATTCATGGAGGCTTCATCATCGATCCTTAAGGTGCAGTCCCCAGCCCTTGCTATAATAACGTCGGGATCAAGGCTGGCGAGCGTTTCGTAGTTGAGGGCCCCTGACATAGAAACCAATGGGAGGTCCACGAACTGGGGATTGAGATATGTAACTGGGTCCATGCCCTTCTCGTATCTATAATCCTCTCCTTTGACTGTTGGGTATGTATATTCATAAACCTTGGAAACGCATCCAGATCCAATTCCGACCAACGTATCTTCCACGCCTAATACAGTCATGACCCCTTCTACTAGACCGTCGCTGATTGTCACCACCCGATTGATCTCTGCTGGCACCTGAACCTGTCCTCCTCTGCTGTCGACTACGGTTCTGTACTCGTCCGCGCATCCTGCGCCCGAGATGAGGCACAGGCATGCGACAGCAAAGCAAGCACGCAAAACCTTCAAGACGTTCATTTGATTCACTTCCTAACGTTCCTGGTAGTTGTTATCCCACCAAATCATCATGTTTAGCGATTGGTACCACAAAGCCCAATTTCGCCATCCTTTTCGACCGTCTGCGACAGGCCGTCCTTCAGCCTCGACCTTTGATCGTCGGTCACGATCCGGTACTGGCCGCCCTGCGCAGCCCACTTCATCCGGTCTGTTCAGACTTCACCCCAGTCTATCTGATCTGTCGACATCAGACCGCCTCAATTACCTCCCTCTCCGCCACCTTCCTCGGCATCACCATCCTGGTGCCGCCAACGCTCCGGACAGCGCACACTCCTTCGTAGATCTCGTCCAGGACCGGCTCTGTAATCACCCTCTGAGGCGCGCCCTCGGCGACGATCCCGTTTCTGTTCATCACCACCACCTTGTTGCAGAACCAGGAGACGTGGTTGGGATCGTGGCTGCAGGCTAGGATGGTGACCCCTTCCTCGGCCACCCGGCGCATTATCTCCCAGATCCTGATTTGATTGCTGAAATCGAGGGCCGAGGTCGGCTCGTCCAAGAACATGATCTTAGTATCCTGGGCGATCGCCCTCGCCATCAGCACCATCTGACGCTGCCCTCCCGAGAGCTGGTTGTAGGGCTGGTCTGCAAGGTAGGCGATGTCGAGGGTTTCGAGGGCGTTCAGGGCTCGCTCCTTGTCCTTCCGGCTGATCCCGAAGACGCCCCGGAGATGGGGCGTCCTTCCCATCAGCACCACCTCCTTGACGAGGTAGGGGAACGGTGGCTTGTGCTCCTGGGGGACATAGGCGACGAGCTTCGCCATATTCTCGATCCGATGGTCGGTGATGTCGGCCCCGTTCATGACCACCGAGCCCCTATGGAACTTGAGAAATTTGAGGCAACACTTGAATAGCGTCGTCTTTCCACAGCCGTTCGGGCCGAAGAGTCCGCAGAGCTCCCCCTCATCGACTTCGAAGGAGACCCCTTCAAAGACGGGCTTCTTTCCATAGTTAAAATACAAGTCGTTCACTTGGAGCATGAAACTCACCCAAATATGGCGCGACCCCTAGTTCTCAGGAGGTAGAAGAGGTAAGGAGCTCCCAGGATCGACGTGATGATCCCAACAGGGATCTCCGCCGACGTCAGGGTCCGCGCCAGGGTATCGCAGACGATGAGGTACGTCCCGCCCAGCATCGCCGCTGCCGGAATGACAAACCTGTGATCCGGGCCCAGTATCAGCCTCGCTGCGTGGGGCATCATCAACCCCACCCAGGCGATGATCCCCACCGTGGAGACCGCAAGGGACGTGATTAAGGTCGCGATCGAGATCAAGAGAAACTTGTACTTCTCGGGGCTGACGCCGAGGGTCCTCGCCTCTTCGTCCCCCATCGAGAGGATGTTAAGCTTCCAGCCAAAAAACCAGAGAACCAGAAACGAGGCGATGACTACCGGCGATACGAGAGCCACGTCCTTCCATGAGGCGTAGTAAAATCCTCCCATCAGCCAGAAGACGATCT
>Ga0334888_1000760_pt1 | contig 47763 bp, 41 predicted proteins | sample GraSluR1_MG_FD_207227 | JGI IMG/M metagenome (GOLD analysis project Ga0334888, IMG submission 207227) | Sludge microbial communities from methane-producing bioreactor in Wageningen University, Netherlands - Granular Sludge_3_08-R1 | ecosystem: Engineered > Bioreactor > Anaerobic > Unclassified ...
GTCTGCGTCGTCAGGCGCACCTCTGTGGTGCTCACGTAGTTTCCAACTACGCTCCGCTCCTCGATGCACGCCTTCCTTGCATCCAGACCCGCCTCGGCGCCCTCGGTTCTCACGCCAGGCGGCGGATTCAGGACCCGAATCCGCAATTGACGATCCGGGTCTGGCGGGCTAATCTATCCTTGCCGGGCACCGGGTCATGCCCTGCTGCTTTTCGATGTCCTCACGTTGTATTTCCAGCCTGCTGCTGCTCCTCGCCTGCCTGTGGCCTCTGCGGATGCCCCCGGCCGAGCCTGCCATGGAGCGCGCCCTCCAGGTCCTCGAGTCTTCCCATTCCCTCCAATCGGCCTTTCTGAAGAGGATTCCCGGCCCGACCGGCCTGTCTCCGCTCCGACCGTGCAGGACGAACTGCGGCCTCCAACCTGCCCAGGGCACGTTCGCCCAGGACCTCCCGATCTTCTCCATCCGAACAGGGAACGAGGGCCGGTCTGGAGTTCGGAGAGCCGGACCCGGTCTGCGACCCTTCTCGACCTGCCTGCCTCCCCCCGGGTGCGCCTGAGGCGCATCGTTCCAGTCCGGAAGAGTCGTCCCCCTGGAGAAGACGGAAGAATGGAAGAGACAAACCACCCCCCAGAGGACTGGGAAATCGAGATCCACGCGTACGACTCCGGTGCGGGCCCGGTCCTTTCGCTGGTGGGGGAACTCGACGCCCATACCATGGGGGCCTTGGAGGGGATGCTCTCGGCCCGGGAGCCTTCCGCAAACGCCCCGTTGGTCCTGGACCTGACCCGAATCCGCTTCATGGATACCGCCGCCGCTCGACGCCTGGGCCAGCTCTGGCGCGAGCGCAATCCGGACGGCCGCCCCCGCCTCCTGCTGCGGGGAGCGGGGCGCCGGATCCAGCGGGTCTTCGCCCTGGTGCGCGCGGAGGAGGCCCTGGAAGGCCCTCCAGGCCTCCGGCCTTCTCGCCCCCTCGGTCTCTCCTCCCCCCGGTTGGGACCGGGCGGAGGGCGACTGGCCATTCCCTGACCCCCGAGGTCCTCCATGCTCCGACGAATCCTCCATTGCCTGGCCTGGGCCACCCTCACCGTGGTCTTCATGGCCCACGCCGGTCTGGCCGAGCCCTCCGCTCCGAAGCCGGTCGAACCTTCCGTTCCACCGCCTGCCCCGCAGCGCCCGACCCTGGAACTCGGCGGACACCTCCAGGTCCAGGCCGACGACGGGCATCTGGGCAACCGCAGCACCTCCGATTCGATGCCTTCCGTCGACGGCATCACGCGCTTCCCGGCCGCCACCCACCTGAGCATCCGACGGCTCCGATTGGTCCTCACGGCCCACCTGGGCCAGGACGTGGACCTGGTGGTGCAGGGCCACACCGACACCCGCTCGGACGAGAGTGAGCTGCGCGACTGCTACGTGCGGGTGGACCTCCCCCACGACCTCGAGCTCCTGGCCGGACAGTTCAAGGTGCGTTTCGGTCGGGAAGGCCTGGCCTCGAGCTCTCGGACCATGACCATCGAGCGCAGCGACATGAGCCGGGCACTCTACCAGGAACGCGACCTGGGCCTGAACCTGGGAGGCCGGACCGCCTCCGGACTGACCTGGGACGTGGGCCTCTTCCAGGGCCAGGGCCTCAACGCCGGCGACAAGAACTCGACCAAGGATGCCAGCCTTCGCCTGGTCCTGCCGGCCGCCCGGGGACTGGAGGTCGGGGTCTCGGGCCAGTTGGGCACGGTCCAGCCGGACGGAAGCCCCCTGGATGTCCCGGTCCGCCGCTGGGGAACCGATCTGCGCTACCAGAAGGGCCCCTGGACCCTGGAGTCCGAAGCCATCTGGAGTCAGGGGTGGAACAAGGTCTCCCGGACCGATTCCAGGGCCTTCGGGGCCTATCTGGGCAACACCTGGACGGTGGCTCGGGACTGGGACGCCGTGCTCTTCTACGACTGGTTCGATCCGGACCTGGATCGAGTCGACGCACGCGTCGCCAACAACGCCGTCAACGCCCGCAACCGGGTGGTCCTGGGGGTCAACTACTACCTGGACCGCAAAGCCCCCCAGCGAATCATGCTCAACTACGAGATCCACCGCCCCAACGAAGGGCCCCGCGTGGAACCGGACGGTTGGCGCCTGCGCTACGAAGTCCGCTTCTGAGCCGGAGAAAGCGAACGGGGCTCCTCGGTCCAGATGGCCGAAGAGCCCCGTTCGGAACGGGCCGCGAGCGGGTCAGCAACCGGCAGGCTGAAGCCGGGCCGACAAGACCTCGTGCCCGTTCCTGCCCACCTGCCACCGGACGACCAGGCCGACCCCCTGGCCGACCTGCAGCAGGCGCTCCTGCGCCTCGCGAGCCACCTGCTCGCTCCGGGCCTCGGGCACCTCCAGAAGGATCCGGTTGCCGTGGGGAACCACCGCCCCCCCGGGACGGACCAGGTCCGCCAGGGCGACGACCGACGACTTGAGCAGGTCCGCGACCGAGCCTTCCAAGGCTGCCGAGCGTGCCGTGCGTTCGGCCGTCTCGCGGATGTCGTGGTTGCGGCTTCGCACCTCGGGAACCCGACGCGTGCGGCCAGCCAGCGTGGTCAAGGCGGCCATGCTTCGGGCCTCCTGGAATCGGGCTTCGAACCAGGCCTCGGCCACAGGAAAACGCTGGCAGAAGTCCGCGCGGACCTCGTTGAGACGCTCGGCCGCACGCTCTTGGGTCAGGTCCAGGCAACGCGCCAACCAGCGCGGGCCCATTCCGTGCAGGACTGCCTGCATGGCCACCCGCCGCATCGCGGGCAGCACCTCGCTCGACTCGACTCCAAAGAACCGGGCCGCCAGGGCGGCCTCCAGGTCCCCGTCGCTCACGGCCTGCGCCAGGGTCTCATCCCCGGCCAGCCGGGCCAGGATGCGCAGCTCCAACTGGTCGAACTCCAGGGCCAACAAGGCGCCATCAGGAGCAGACGGAACCAGGGTCTGTTCCACCAGATCGGCCAGGCGCCGTCGCAACGAGACGCATTGGAGGTTCTCGATCACCGCCAGCATCCGGTGCCAGGTGGCCACGGGGCCTCCGCAGGCGACCGGCCCCAACCACTGGAGCCGCTCTTCGACGGTCATGGCGGGATTGAAAAGACAGCCTCCCACCCCTTCCACGCACCGGCCCCCGGCCAGGAAACCCTCCACGAAGATCTGGCGGAACTCGGCCAGCTCCCGATAGTTGCGCACGGTCAGCGCGATAGGATGCTGGCCCACCAACGAGACCAGGATCTCCGCGCCGATCGCTCCCCCGTTCTTGGGCCGCGTGGGTACCAGCAGGCCCAGAGAATCGAAGAGGAACTCTCCCAGCTCCTTGTCGCAATCCAGGTCGAAGGGGCGGTCGGCCTCGGCGTGGATCTCCTTGCGCAACGCCTCCAGCTCGTCGTCCACGGCCTGCCCGACGGCCTCGATGGCGGTCCTGTCCAGGGCCAGACCGGCCCCACCCGATCCCCCCACCTGACACGAGAAGGGCAGTTCAACCGAGGCATAGACCCCTTCCAGGCCTTCATGGCAGAGACGCTCCTGCAGCAGTGGCCCCAACTCCAGCAGGGTCCGGGCCCGGCGCAAGGTCCACTCGGCGATCTGGGAGGTCGGGATGTGGTCCAGGGCCCGCGTCCCCACCCCCCACAGTTCGTCCTCGCTGGCCGTCGAGCGATCGTGGCGACGGGCCACGGCCTCCAACGAATGGTCCCGCTCGCCCGAGTCCATCAGGGCCGAGGCCACCGCCAGATCCAGCACCCCCGCCGAGTGGCTCTGGCGCAAGGCGGCCACATCGCGCATCCGGTAGAGGAATTTGGGCCGTTCCGGCTGCTCCAGGACCGGAGCCAGCAGCTTCCAGGCCTCCTCGGAAGACAGCTCCTCCGGCCGGGTCCCCAACCCGACATAGAAGCTCTCGACCGGAGAACCCCAGGCCAGGCCCAGGCCGCGCTCGAGTCCGTCGGACCGCAACCAGGCCAGGGCCAGGGGGGTCCTGTCCGCGACCAGGGCCGAGAGGGCCTCCCGGGCCTCGGGCGCCGACAGGACGCGAGGCTCGGGGGTCCGTGAGAGATCTTCGGAAGCCCCTTCCCCCAGGGCGTCCAGGATCGGCTTGAACTCGTTGAAGGCGTCCAGACGAGAGAGGAACTCGGTCAGACGACCGACCGAGAGTCCCCCGAAGCGAGAACGCTCCCAGTCCAGTTGGATCGGCAGGTCCGTCACGATCGTGGCCCGCACCCGGAACTCTCGAGCATCCTCCCGATTCTCCAGAAGCGGGTTCCGCCACTTGGCGGGAAGCTGATCCAGGGAAGAGAACAGGTCGTCCAGGCTGCGATACTGGGAAAGAAGCTTGCGCGCCGTCACCTCACCGATTCCCGGAACCCCGCTGATGTTCTGGCTGGAATCCCCCGCCAGCGCCCGCAGGTCGGCCAGTTGGGAAGGCTCGAGGTTGTATTTCTTGCGGACCCCCGCCTCGTCATAGACCACCAGATCGCCGATCCCCCGCCGGGTGGTCTGCACCCGCACCGAAGGTCCCACCAGTTGAAGAAGATCCAGGTCTCCCGAGACGATCAGGACCTCGAAGCCATCCTCCTGGGCCCGGCGCGCCAGCGTCCCGATGCAGTCATCGGCCTCGTGACCAGGAACCCGGCAGGCCGCCAGACCGCACTCGCGGACCAGGTCCTCGATGACCGGCAACTGGAGGGCCAACTCCTCGGGCATCTCTTCGCGCTGGACGTTGTAGGGCTGGAACTTCTGCAACCTCTCGGTGGGAGCGCACTGGTCGAAAGCCACGGCCACATGCGTGGGTTTCTCCTTCTCCAGGACGCTCAACAACAGATTCGTGAAGCCCAGCACGGCCTGAGTCGGCAGTCCGGACGCGGTCTTCTGCGGCGGGACCGCGTAGAAGGACCGATAGGCCAGGCCGTTGCCGTCGATCAGGATCAACTTCCTGGAGGATTGCTCGATCTTGCTGGTCACTGGGGCACGCTCCTTGTGCTCGCCCCCCGGGACGTCACCCTGCCGAGGTCGCATCCCTTGGCAGAGGCCCTGTTCCCAACCGGCTGCAAACCGCCGACGACGAACCCGATGGACCGCCAGGAACGGACTGCGGACAGGGCGAAGCCCACGACGCAGGCCGAGGAATCCGCCCAGTCCGGGCGTTCATCGCTGTCGGGAATCGGGGACGCCGACGAGAGGGCTCGCACGGCAGGAATCCCAGGAGTCGATATCTGAAAACTCCGGTCCCACCGGAGGACTGTTCTTCAGGTTGAGCGCCCTCGACCGGGGATGGACCTTCTTGGGCCACGGCCTTCCGGCGCTGGCTCCTGGTTCGACGCTGTCGAAGAAAACCCTGCCCAGGAGCGGGGCACCCCGACCCGACCACCAACCCTGCAGCAGAGTGGGCGTCGCGCCCTGTCGTGGAGCCTGCGGCTACAGGAGACTGCCCGTCAACAGGATGCTGGCCACGGTGAAGTAGACGATGAGGCCCGACACGTCGACCAGGGTGGCCACGAAGGGGGCCGAGGCGCTGGCCGGGTCGAACTTCAGAGAGCGCAGGATGAAGGGGAGCATCGAACCCGCCACGCAGCCCAGGACCACGACCCCCAGAAGCGAGAGCGCAACGGTTCCCGCCAGCGCCATGTAGTGCGGGCCATAGGCGTGGAAGAAGTACTCCCACAAGACGATCCGGCCGAAGCCGACGATTCCCAGGATGCCGCCCAGGATGAGGCCCGACCCCAGCTCGCGGAAGAGCACCCAGGGCCAGTCGCGCAGCCGGACCTCGCCCATGGCCATCGCCCGGATGACCAGGGTGGAGGCCTGGGAGCCTGAGTTCCCGCCGCTGGAGATGATGAGCGGAACAAAGACCGCCAGCACCAGGGCCCGGGCCAGCTCGTCCTCGTAGTGGGCCATGGCCCAGGCGGTCAACATCTGGGCCATCAGCAGGAGCGTCAACCAGCCGACCCTCTTCTTGATCAGGTCCAGGATCCCGGTCCTCAGGTAGGGCTCGTCCAGAGCCTCCATGCCGCCATACTTCTGGGCATCCTCGGTGGCCTCTTCCTGCAGGACGTCCATCACGTCGTCGACGGTGATCAGGCCCTTCATGCGGCCCTGGGCATCGACCACGGGCATGACCGTCAGGTCGTAGCGCGAGAAGAGGGCCCCCACCTCCTCCTGGTCCATGTCCTCGGGGGCCGTCACGAGATCCGCGTCCATGAGATCCGCGACCTTCTCGTCGGGGCGCGCCGAGAACAGGCGATCCAGGCCCACCTCGCCCAGCAGCTTCTGGTCGGAGTCCAGGACGTACAGGAACTCGAGGGGGATCCGGCGCTGGGACTGGGCCCGCAGGTAGCGGATCGCCTCGTCGGCCGTCATCTGGGCTCGCACCCGGGCGAAGCGCGGACTCATCAGGCCGCCGGCGTCGTCCTCGGCATAGGCCATCAGGGCCCGCACCTCGTTGCGGGTCCGCTCATCCAGCAGGTCCAACAGGACCTGACAATCCTCGCTGGGGACCTCCTGCATGACGTCCGCCAGGTCGTCCGGGTCCAGGTAGCGCAGCCAGGCCCGCCGCTCGGGCTTGGGCATGGTCAAGAGCAGGTCCGCCTGGTCAACGGCATTCATGCAGTCCAGCAGTTCCTCGGCTCGTTCCAGCGGGAGCGAGCGGAAAGCCGCCAGACGTTCTTCGGTGTCCAGCCGGGGCCACTCGTGGAGGGCTCTTTCGAACTGCATTTCTGGGGTCGTCATGGCAAGCCCCCTGGCGCGATAGGGAATTGTTCTGCCACGGCCAGGGTGCTCATGCGCCCGACCTGGAGACGGGAAGCCTCAAGGCCCGCCGAACGGAGTCGGCAGGCCCTGAGGCTACGGCTCCGGGGGCGGCCCCGCAGGGGAGGCCGATGCAGCGGGCGACGAGCCCTTCAGGCGCGCCAGGCCGGCGCGCATCTTCTCCAGAGGGTCCTCCTCCAGCGCGAAGACCGGCCCGGACGACTGATTGGCCACCCAGACGCCCCCCTCGGCCCGAGGAGGACCGATCAGCAGGGTCCCCAGGACCTCCCCCGTCTTGTCCAGGAAGCGCAGGGTCGCACGCGGCCCGGCCAGCGAGTCGGGGGCTCCGGCCGCGGCCCGCGAGGCCCACTGCAGGTCCAATGCGTCGAAGAGCAGGTCGGAGACCGCTGAGTTGCGGGTGCTCTCGTCCTTGATGACGTCCGCGGGCTCACGGACGTCCCAGCCATCGCGGATCCTGCGGGCAAGCAGCTTCTCCTGCCCCAAGGTCGCCTCGATGCGATCCACCCGATCCTCGGCGAAAGCCAGCAGGTGACGGTCCACGAAGTCTTCCGCCGCATGCCCGAGGAGCTGCTCCTCGCGGTCGACCAGGTCGACGACCAGGACTTCCTGTGGATCGGATCGGCGCACGTAGGCCAGGCCCGGCTTGACCTGGACGCGAGGCCCGAGCTCCAGCTTCAAGGGAGTGGAGTTCCCCGGGATCCAGGCCTCCAGGGTCATGACCGGCTTGGAGAAATCCGTCTTCTCAGAGGGTCCCAGGAACCGGCCTGCGACCAGCGACCTCCAGGACCACAGGAACTCCGAGACCTTGCGAGGGTCGGCCTGGGCCTGGATGGGAGCTTCCAGCCGCCAGCGCTCGGAGGGTCCCAAGGCGCTGGTCTCACCCTCGGTCTCTTTGGCGGGTTCCTTGACCAGGACGATCTCAGGACCCTGCTCCGGCTTGATCACGAGCCGCTCCACGCTGGAGGGTTCCAAGGGCAGGGGGCTCTTCTCGCGGAGATCCTGGATCGGCTTCTCCAGGATGGTCATGAAGACCGAGTCCACTTCCACGACCGGACCGGTCTGCGAAGAGCGGACATAGTAGCTCCGGTCGTCGGGAGTCCGGTCCCCCAGCAGGAGGGTGCGTGCGCCTTGGGACGTCCCGATCTCCAGGCGGCGCCGGGGCTTGTCCAGGCCGTACTGGGCCAGGTCCTGCTCGGCCGGGGCTTCGGCGATCACCGAAACCCGCCGCAGGCTGGCCAGTTGGTCGGTCAGGCTGGAGAGGTCGTCCTGGGAGGCCAGCAGGTCGCGCTCCCCCCGGATCACCCAGCGCGTGCCCACCTTCTCGATCAGAAGCGGGGGGCCGTCCGGGTCCTTGGAATCGACCAGACGCAGGGACTGCAGTTTTCCGGCCTCGAGGTCGGGGAAGAGACGTTCTTCCTTCTCCTTGGCCTCCTCGCGAACCTGGGCGCCCTGGACGTCGTGGAAGTACCAGAAGGCTCCCAGGCCAGCCAGGAGCACCAGCATGAAGAGAGTGCCGCGAGGGTTCATCCGCGCCTCCTGAAGGCCATCAAGAAGCCGGTCAACATGACGGCCAGCGGGATGGCCAGGATCAAGAGCACCTTGATCTGGCTGGTCTGGGTCTGCGAGAGGAGCAGAGGTTGGGTCCCCTCGTCCTTGGGACGGATGGTGATCCGGTTCTCGCTCTCGGTCAACCAGTTGAGCATGTTCATCGCCAGATCCTTGTTGCCCAGGACCTCGAAGAGCTCGTTGCTGACGAAGTCGGTGTCCCCGACCACCACGATCCGGGCCTCGGGCCTGGAGGGTTCTGCGGCGCCCTGCGGGCTGGGGCTGGCCGCCGGGGCCGGCCCTGCCGGGAAGGTCCCGGCCACCGCCAGGGGGATCGACCCCTTGCGAACCACCCGGTCCGAGCGGATCTCGACGCGTTCCTTGCCCAGCAGGTCGGCAGCGGGAACGCTGAAGGCATAGGGCCCGGTGTGGGCCAGAGGCAGAAGCGAAGCCCCCTGGGGGGTAGCCTCGGGGTTCACCTCCACCGGCCGAGCCAGGCGGAAGAGCGTGTTCAGTCCGAAGTTCCGAGTGATCGGATGATCCGCCGCATAGGCCAGGGCCACCGCGTAGACCGGCTCGGTCCCGAACATCTGCGCCTGCTCGTCGAGGATGGCCTCGGCGGGAGACTTGATCCCATGGTCCTTCAAGAGCCAGTCAAGATGGTCTCCGGTCTCCAGTTCCAAGGTCGCCAGCAGGCGGCCTCCGTTCTGCAGCCAGGCCTTCAGGGTCTGCTGCTCGGCAGGCAGCATCTGACGGGTCGGGCCGGCCAGGACCACGACCGAGGCGTCGGCAGGCACCTGCTTGGCCTGCAGCAGATTCAGGACGCTCCCCTTGAAGCCCTCCGCCGCCAGTCCTCCCTGGAAGCGGGCCAGGGCCTCCGGGTCGCTCCCCTCGATGGCCCGCTCGCCGTGCCCCGAGAGGAAGTAGACCTTCTTCTCGGCCTGGTCGGAGAGCCGCAAGAGCGCGTTGGTCAACTCCTCCTCGGCCACGGCCGTGGAACGCTGGGTCTGGGACCCCGAGACCAGGATCACCTGGCCCGGCATCCGGACGTCGTGCTTGCGCGCCAGCAGCGGGCTCTTCCGGGGGTCCACCAGTTGGAAGGTGAACTTCTCGGGTGCCGCCGACTTGTAGTTGCCCAGCAGCTCATTGGCGGCCTGGCGGCTGGCGTCGTCGGTCTCGGCCAGGAAGGCCAGGGCCTCGACCGGCTCCTTGAGGTCCCGGACCACGTCCAGGGATTGCTGGGAGAGGCTGAACCGCTGGTTGCGGGTGAGGTCCCACTTGTGGTTGTTCTGCCGCGAGATCATCAACACCACGAGGAAGATGCCGAGGGCCAGCAGGACCGACAGAATGGTGGAGATGGCAAACCTGGTCTTGGCAGTCATGGTCTCAGCCCCTCCACTTGCGGCTTTCCAGCACCCGGGCCGTCAAGAACAAGAACAGCGCGGCCAGGGCCAGGAAGTAGACGAGATCCTGGGTATCCAGGACCCCTTTGGTCAGGTTGGTCAGATGGGCCAGGGCGGACAGGTCGCCGAAGCGCTCCTTGAGGGCCCCGGAGCGGTCGACCCCAGAGAGGATCCACAGCATCAGCAGCCCCCCATAGGTCACCACGGCGGCCACCAACTGGCTGGAGGTCAGGCTGGAAGCCCACATCCCGAAGGCCAGGAAGGCGGCGCTGAGCAACAGCAGGCCCAGGTAGCCGATTCCCAGCACCGGCCAGTCCAAAGGCGTCAGGCGCCCCAGCATCACGAATCCGCTGAGGGTGAAGGCCAGCATCATGCCGACGACCGTCAAGGCAGCCATGAACTTGCCGGCCAGGATCTGGGCTTCGGTCAGAGGGTAGGTCAAGAGGAGATCCAGCGTGCCGGAGCGCCTCTCTTCGGCGAAGAGGCGCATCGTCAACAGGGGCAGGAAGAAGAGCAGCAAGAAGCCCATGGTGGTGAGCAGAGGGGGAACCAGTTGTTCCATGGCGCTGGCCGGACGGGCCCCCTGCATGGCCGCCATGGAGATGTCGGCGAAATCCTCGATGCTGAAAGCCACGATGAACCCGACGATCAAGAGGTAGACGGCGACCAGGACCCAGGCCAGGATCGAGCTGAAATAGGCTTTGAGTTCCCGATTGAAGACGGCGATCAAGAGGCTTCACCTCCCTGGTTGGTTTCGACCTCGCGCTGAACGACGTTGAGGAAGATCTCCTCCAGGGAGACCCCTTCGGAGTGCAGTTCCAAGAGGTCCCATCCCTTCTGGACGATGAGACGGGACAGCTCTCCGCGCACATCGAGATCGCGCGGGACCTGGACCCGGAAGAGGACTCCGTCGGATCCCGGCTCCTCCAGTCGGGTGACGTTCTGGACGCCCTGCACCTGGCCCAGGGCCGCATGGACCTCTTCCTGGGCGCCCCGGACCTGCAGGCGGACGGTATTGACGGTCTGCAGCTTGGCGGTCAGGTTCTCGGGAGTGTCCACCTCCCGAATCCGACCTTTGTGCAGGATGACCACCCGGTTGCAGGTCAGGGAGACCTCAGGCAGGATGTGGGTCGACAAGATGACCGTGGAGGTCCTGCCGAGCTCCTTGATCAGTTCGCGGATGTCGCGAATCTGGGCCGGGTCCAGGCCCACGGTGGGCTCATCCAGGATCAGCACCGGGGGGTTGTTGATGATGGCCTGCCCCAGGCCGACCCGCTGACGGAAGCCGCGCGAGATGGTCCCGATCAACTGGGACTCGACCTCGCCCAGGTTGCAGCGGTCCAGGGCCTGGGTGACGGCCTGGCGGCGGTCGGCGTGGGGCACCGACTTGGCCGCGGCAGCGAACTCCAGGTACTCGCGCACCGTCATCTCCGGGTAGAGCGGGACGTTCTCGGGGAGGAACCCGATCATCCGACGGACCTGGAGGCTCTCCGCCACCACGTCGAATCCGGCGATCCGCGCGGTCCCGTCGGAGGGCGGGAAGTAGCAGGTCAACATCTTCATGGTGGTGGTCTTGCCTGCGGCGTTGGGGCCCAAGAAGCCCAGAATCTCGCCCTTCTCGACCTCGAAGGTCACGGAGTCCACCACGGTGTGGTCCCCGAACCTCTTCGTCAATCTGTCAGCACTGATCATGAAAGGCCTTCTCCGAGGAGGGATGATGCCCGTCCGGTTCCCGGTCCTGCGGGCCAAGAGTCGCGACCGACGGGCGGGCGGGTCCCAGCGTCCCGCAAGGACCGACCTGGCCGGGTCGGCCCCTCACCGGCCTGCCGCCCGCCAGAAGGACTCGGCCGACGAGCGGCGGGCCGCCTTCTTCGAACCGCCTCGAACTCCTGCCCAGGCAAGCAGGGCAGGGAACTCCGCGGGCCGAGAAGAACGATCCTCAGGCGGTGGGCCGGAGCGGGGTGGCTCGCCGAAAGGGTCCGATCCTGCGGGGACTGGCTGGGTTTCCTGGCGCCCGGCCGGTCCCATCCTGATTCCTGAAAGGAGCCATTGAGTGCCGCCCTTGCTTCCCCTGGGGAGCAGTCTCCGAGGCCGCTACCGGATCCACCGTACGCTGCACCAGTCCAGGCTCCGCAACCTCTACATCGCCGAGGACCAGCACCTGCGGGGCAAGTTCTGGGTGGTCAAGGAGATGCAGCCGGTGGGCGTGGATCATGGCGATCGCGCCCGACTGCTGGCCCTGTTCCAGGCGGAAGCCCTGCAGGTCTCCACTCTGGAGCACCCCCACCTGCCCAAGCTGGTGGACTTCTTCTCGCAGGAGGGGTGCCTGTACCTGATTCGCGAGTTCATCCCAGGAACCGACCTGGCCACGGCCCTGCAGACCCGGGGCAGCCTGGCCGAGACCGAGGCGCTGCGCATCGGGGCGCAGTTGTGTGACCTGCTGGCCTATCTTTGGACCCGCAAGCTGCCCTCCGGAATCCATCGGGACCTGCGCCTGTCCAACATGGTCCTGACCGGGGATGGCCAGATCAAGGTCCTGGATGTCGGCTTTGGCCGGCTTCTGGGTGGCCGGGGCAGCGAGTCGATGGGAGCCCCGGACTACGCAGCTCCCGAGCAGTTCACCGGCGAGGCCGGCGCCGACACCAGGACGCTGGTCTACAACGTCGGAGCCCTCCTGTATCACATGTTGACGGGGATGAATCCGGGGAGTTCACCCTTCAACCTGCCCCCGGTGGAGGAGCTTCGACCGGGGCTGGCGACCGTGACGCGCTCGATCCTGACCAAGGCGCTCAAGAACCATCCTGCCGACCGGCCCGGCAGCCTTCAGGAACTGCGCCGGGGGCTGGACAAGGCCCTGGCGGCCGCGGCACGCCGCCCGGGGCGCCCGGCGGAATCCACCGAGCGCCCCCAAGAGCGCCAGGCGCGGACCGGCTCGGCTGGCGGGGCCTGGGCCTGGGTCCTGGGAACGCTTCTGACGGCCTTGATGGGAGGAGCCCTGGTGGTCCTGTACCAGATGTTCCTGCATTCGTGAGCCGGACGCTCGGAAAGGAGGGTTGTCCATGTTTCAACCCGGCACGCTGATCGACAACCGCTATCGGGTCGAGCGCCTCCTGGGGCAGGGCGGGATGAGCAACATCTACGTCTGCCAGGACACCCGCCTGGGGGGCGCCCAACATGCGGTCAAGGAGATGACCGCCCGCTACTCCAACCCGGAAGAGCAGGCGGCAGCCCTGAACCACTTCCACCGTGAGGCCAACCTGCTGGCCAGGCTTCGCCACCCCAGCCTGCCCTCGGTCTCCGACTACTTCCAGTTCCAGGGTCGCTACTACCTGGTCATGGAATACGTCAAGGGAGAGGACCTGGGCCGGATGCTGTCGCGGGTGGCCGGTCCCCTCCCCGAGCGACAGGTGGCCGAGTGGGGGGCCGAGATTGCCACGGTGCTGTACTACCTGCATTGCCAGAAACCCGACGCGATCATCTTCCGGGACGTCAAGCCCAGCAACATCATGATCGACGGGTCCAAGGTCAAGCTGATCGACTTCGGGATCGCCCGCCACTTCAATCCCAGCAAGAAGGGCGACACCATGCGGATCGGCTCGCCCGGCTACGCGCCGCCCGAGCAGTACAGCGGGCAGACCGATCCCCGCTCGGACATCTATGCCCTGGGGGTCACCCTGCACCAGGCCCTCACCGGGCGGGATCCCACCCAGACCCAGACCCCCTTCCAGTTGCCACCGGTCCGTTCGCTGAATCCCCAGGTCTCTGAAGAGATGGCCCGGATCATCGGCCGCGCGACCCAGATGCTGCCCGAGAACCGCTACCAGGACATGCTGGAGATGAAGCGGGATCTCAAGGGAGTCGTATCCGCGCACCGGGGAGGCACCACCGTGGTCCACGGCCCCGGCCCCACCCTCGGCGCATCTCCCGGTTCGCGTCCGACCGATGGCTCGGTTGCCCCGGCCGGCACCGGCCCGGTGGCCTCCCCGGGCTTGCCCAAGCTCCCCCCCCCCAGCCCCGGCCCCGCAGCCGGACCAGCCCCGGCTCCGGCCACTTCGCGACGACCAGGACGCTCGGGCTGGTCCTGGTCCAGGGCAGCCGCCCTGCTGATGATCCTGGCCGGATTCGGGCTTGGGATTCGGGTGCTGGGCAGCGCCGAGAACCTCGCCCGCCTTCGAAGCCTGGCGGCGTGGTGGCCTGCAACGACTCCACCGGCAACCGACGCGGGAACCCGCCTGTATCTGGAGGGTGCCCCCGTGGGACAGGCACTGGAGGCCCTGACGAAACGACTGGCCGTTTCGCCTCAGGACGGAGCGGCCTGGATCTACTGGAGCAATGCCCTGGCGGAGCTGCACTCCGAAGACCACCTGACCCTGGGGGTCCTCCTTCCCCAAGGGCCCGACGAGGAGTCCCTCCTGCGCGGTGTGGCCCTGGCACAACGCGCCCTCAATGGCCAGGGCGGAATCCAGACCCGGCCGGTGGTGCTCGTCCTGGAACGTCCCGAGCCCGAAGGGATCGGAGCAGCCCTGACCCGGCTGGTCCAAGGGCGCTCCGGCCGCCAGACTGCGACGGAAGGCGACCAGGCCGGCCAAGGCGTGGACGGCGTGCTGCTCTTCGCCGACCCACAGGTCTTGCAGCAGGCGGGCTCCCAACCGGTCCCCACCTTCGCGGTTCCCTCCCAGCCCCGGGAGGGCGATCGGACTCTGGCCCACCCCGGCCAGCAGGGCACGGTCCAGGCCCTGACCGAGCTGGCCCAAGGCCGCTCCCTGGTCGTCTTCGACGCCTCCCTCGAAAAGGCCCTGACGGAGAGCCACGTCTCAACCCGACGGGTCTCCCCCGATCCGGAGACGGAAGTGGCTGCGCTGGTCCAGGAAGACCCCTCCATTCTCGTCGCCGTCTCGGCCCAGGGGCTGCCCCCCCAACGCCTGGCGACCTTGCTGAAGACGGGCGCGGAGGTGGTGATCCTGACCGATGACCTCCGGAAACTCCCCGAGGTGTCCCCCGAGGGGCGCGGCCGGGTTCGCGCCCTGCTGGCCCTTTCCGAATTCCACCCGTGGCCGGAGGGCGCCGCCACCTCGCGCCTCTTTCCCGCCACCTTCGGCGCCGGACCCGCCGAGCTCGACCCCGCGGCGGCACGGGCCTGCGACGCAGTCCGCTGGATGGCCGGCACCATCCTGGGGGAAGGCCCGGAGTACCGGGGCGCCACCCTGGCGGCGGATCGCACCGGCCGGGTGCGCCCCGCCCCCCACCAACTCTTCGAAGCCGGACCGGGCGGCTGGTTCTTCCGTCGGTCCCTGGAGGATCGCGAATGATGCTGAAGCGCTGGGGACTGAACGTGGTGGCGATCCTGATCGGAGGCCTGGTCGGGATCGTGACGGTGACGTATGCCTCCCAGAAGATGGCACTGCCTCCCGTGCCGGCCATCCTGGTGATCCTCTTCTTCGCCGCCTTGTTCTACGCCATCTCCCACATCGCAGGGCCGAAGCTCTTTCCGGGTCCGACGGTCAGCGAGCTGGTCCATGCCGACCTCCCGCGGCGTCCCTGGGCCTGGCTCAAACCCGCCGGGATCGCCCCCCGCTCTCCCTTCCCCCTGAACAAGGACCAGGTGATCCTGGGGCGCGAGGTGCGCTGTGACGTGATGATCGCCAACGACTCGATCTCGCGCCGGCACGCCGAGATCGTGCGCATGGCCGAAGGCTGGCTGGTGCGGGACCTGGGCAGCCGCAACGGGACCTTCGTCAACGGCCAGCGCGTCCAGGAGTACGTCTTGCAGGAAGGCGACCTGATCACGATCGGCGACGTCAACCTGACCTTCGAAGCCCCCCGGACTCCGGTCCGCACGACGGGCCCCGAACCCGTGGCCACCCTGGCCATCCGCCCGGGGGATATGGTCGCCCCGGACACGGCGGTCTGGAAGGGCGAAGGCAGCACCGAGGTCTGGAGGCCTCGCAAGGGATGAACGGGCTGCCCCGATCCGGAGACGGGTCCCCGGAACCGAGCTGCGTGCTGCTTTCGGGAGGGGTGGGCGGCGCCCGCATGGCAGCGGGCCTTCAGGAGGCCCTCCCGCCAGGCCGACTGAGCGTCCTGGGCAACACCGGGGACGACTTCGAACTCTTGGGCCTCCGGGTCTGTCCCGACCTGGACACGCTCCTCTACACCCTGGCCGGCCGGGCCCACCCCGACCAGGGCTGGGGACTCCAGAACGAGACCTGGCAGTGCATGCATGCCCTGGAGGAGCTGGGCGCTCCCTGCTGGTTCCACCTGGGCGACCGGGATCTGGCGACCCACCTGGTGCGGACGGAGGCCCTGAAGCAAGGGCGGAGCCTGACCGGGGTCACGGCCGATCTGGCCCGAGCCCTGGGTTTGAAGACCCGGGTCCTGCCGATGTGCGACGAAGCGGTCGGAACCCGACTGCGCACCCGGGAGGGCCTGCTGGACTTCCAGGACTACTTTGTCCGTCGGGGACAACGCGACCGGGTCCTGGAGGTGGAGTTCGCCGGAATCCGGCAGGCCCGGGCCACCCGGGAGGTGCTTGAAGCCCTGGCCCAGGCCGAGCTGGTGGTCCTGGCCCCCTCCAACCCTTTCGTCAGCATCGCTCCGATCCTGGCGGTCCCAGGCCTGGGCCAGGCCCTGGCGCAGTCGGCCGCCCGCAAGATCGCCGTGAGCCCCATCGTCGGCGGCCGCGCCCTGAAGGGACCTGCGGCCGCCATGCTGGAGTCCATGGGGCACGAGGTCTCGGCCCTGGGCGTGGCTCGCCTGTATTCCGGAGTGGTGGACGAGTTCGTGCTGGACCTGGAGGACGAGCACCTGGCCCCGGCGGTCGCCTCGCTGGGGATGATGCCCCGGGTCCTGCCCACCGTGATGAGCGGTCCTCGGGAAAGGCTGGCCCTGGCCCGGGCCCTGATCCGACCGTGAGCGTGGTGGCCGTGGTCCCCGTCAAGCACCTGGATCAGGCCAAAAGCCGCCTGGCGGGGGCCGTCCCGGATCGGCCCGGCCTGGCCCTGGTCCTGCTGGATCGGGTCCTGAGGGCCCTGCAAGAATCCCATGCCTTGGATCGGATCCTGGTTGTCAGTCCCGACCCGCGGGTGGAGGGGGCCTGTCGAGGAGCCCGCTTTCTCCGCCAGAAGAGCCGGGGGTTGAACCCGGGCCTGGAAGAGGCCCGCCGGGAGGCCCTGGCCCTGGAGGCCTCGGCCCTCCTGGTGGTGCTGGCCGACCTGGCCACCCTCAGCCCGACGACGGTGTGGAGGATGCTGAAGGTTGCGCCGTCGGTGCGCGGTGCCCTGCTGGCCCCGGACCGCCTGGGTCAGGGAACCAACGCCTTGTTCCTGCGCCCGCCAGACCTGCTGGCCTTCCGCTTCGGCTCCGGGAGCCTGCAGCATCACCAGGAGGAGGCGGCCCGGGTGGGGATCCCCCTGGAACTCTTCTGGGAGGCCGAGACCATGAACGATGTGGACACCCCCGATCATCTGTTGGAGACCGACCTGTCTTGAGCTTGACCTTGACGCCCTTGGAGGGAATTCCCGAGGTGCAGCCCGGGGATGATCTGGCCGGAATGCTGCTCGAGGCGGCCGCAGACCTGCTGGAGCCCGGGGACCTCCTGGTGGTCACCCACAAGGTCGTCAGCAAGGCCGAGGGGCGCCTGGTGGCCCTGGAATCGATCCAGCCCTCCGACCTGGCCCTCCGCTTTGCCCGGCGCTGGGGCAAGGATCCCCGAGCCGTCGAACTGGTGCTGCGCGAAAGCCAGGAGGTGGTCCGCATGGCCCGCGGAGTGATCATCAGCCGGACGCGGCACGGGCAGGTCTGCGCCAATGCCGGGGTGGACCTCTCCAACGCCGGAGGCGGCCAGGTGGCGTGTCTGCTGCCGCTCGACCCCGACGCCTCAGCCCGGGGCCTGGCCAGGCGGATCCAGGCCGCGGTCGGCTTCGCCGTGCCCGTGGTGGTCTGCGACTCGTTCGGTCGGGCCTGGCGGGAGGGGATCGTCAACGTGGCCCTGGGGGTGGCTGGCATGGATCCCTTCACCGACTATCGGGGCACCCGGGACCCCCACGGATACGACCTGCGGGTCAGCCGGATGGCCTCGGCGGATGCCCTGGCCGCGGCCGCCGAGCTGGCCATGGGCAAGGTGGACGGCGTCCCTGCGGTCCGGGTCCGGGGCTTTCCCTGGAGACCCGGCGAAGCCGGAGGCGTGGCGCTCGTCCGCCCTCCCGAGAACGATCTCTTCCCCTGATCCCCAGACCCCTCGAGAGGAGCTCCCCGCCATGTCCCGTCAGGTCGGATTCTTCGCCAGCACCGAGCAGTTCGGTCCCCGCGAGCTGCTGGAACAATGCGTCCAGGCCGAGCGGGTCGGCTTTCGCGCCATCATGGCCTCGGACCACTTCCACCCCTGGACTCCCCAGCAGGGTCAGAGCCCCTTCGTGTGGACCTGGCTGGGCGCCCTGGGGCGCGAGGTCTCGCTCCCCTTCGGCACGGCGGTGAGCGCGCCGGGCGACCGATATCACCCGACCGTGCTGGCCCAGGCGGCGGCCACCGTGGAGGCGATGTACCCGGGCCGCTTCCGGCTGGGCCTGGGGGCCGGAGAGGCCCTCAACGAACACATCACGGGGGGCTACTGGCCTGAACCCCAGGAGCGGGTCGCCCGACTCCTGGAGGCGGTCGGGATCCTGCGCCGGCTGTTCCAGGGCGAGGTGGTGCGCCATCAGGGCCGCTTCTTCCGGGTGGAGAGCGCGCGGCTCTACACGCTGCCGGAGACCCCGCCCCCGATCTTCATCGCCACCTCGGGCCCCTACCTCAGCCGCAAGACCGGAGAGCTCTGCGACGCCCTCATGACCGTGGGGGCCTCCGAAGAGAAGATCCGGATGCTGCTGGAGAACTTCGCGAAGGGAGCCCGCGCTGCGGGCAAGGACCCCGCCTCGATGCCCCGCATGCTGCTGGTGCACGTCTCGTGGGCCCCGACTCTGCAGGAGGCCGTCGACAACGCCCTGCACGAGTGGCCCAACGGCGGGATGAACTTCCCCAAGGGGGACATCCGCCGGCCCGAGGACTTCGAGGCCCTGGCCCGGATGGTCCGGCCCGAGCACTTCCAAGGCCGGGTCCTGATCTCCAGCCGGGCCGAAGAGCATGTGGCCTTCCTGCGCGGCCTCTTCGCGATGGGATTCGAGGAGATCCACGTCCACAACTGTGGTCGGAACCAGTCGGGATTCCTGGACTTCTACGGCCGGGAGGTCCTGCCCGAGGTGCTCAACGACCGCCCAGCCGATAGCCGACCCCAGGCTCGGTCAGGATGAAGATCGGCCGGACCGGGTCCGGTTCGATCTTGCGCCGAAGGTTGCTCACGTTCACCCGAAGCAGATGCGTCTCGTGGCCATACTCGGGGCCCCAGGCCTGCTCGAGGATCTGGCGATGCGTCAGCACCCGGCCCGCGTGCTGAACCAGAACGCGAAGCAGGTCGAACTCCCGAGGGGTCAGAGCGAGTTCCCGGTCCTCTCGGAAGACCCGATGGGCGGCCAGGTCGATCCGAAGGTCGCCGAGTTGCCGCACCGGCTCCCCCCCCGGTCCGCTGGCCGCCCGACGCAGGGCCGCCCGGACCCGCGCCAGGAGCTCCCCCAGTCCGAAGGGCTTGGTCAGGTAGTCGTCCGCACCGGCGTCCAGTGCTCGGATCTTGTCCTGCTCGGCCCCGCGAACCGAGAGCATGAGGACGGGAACCGCACTCCATCGACGCAGTTGCTCGACGACCTCGAAACCCTCCAGGTCGGGAAGCCCGACGTCCAGGACGACCAGATCCGGGCGTTCCTGACGAGCACAGGCCAGCGCCTCCTCCCCCGTGGAGGCTTCCAGGACCCGATAGCCGTGCCCGGAAAGCGAAACCCTGAGGAACTTGCGGATCGAAGCCTCGTCATCCACCACCAGGACCCGGGGAGGGTTGCTCATGCCTCCTCCTCGCTCGGCAGCCAGATCACCATCGTGGTCCCACCTCCTGGAGTTTCCTCGGCGCGAATCGTACCGCCATGCGCCTGGACGAACCCCTGGCAGATGGCCAGACCCAGCCCCGTCCCGGGAGGATCTCCCGGACGCCTCAACCGGTAGAACTTCTCGAAGGCCCGACGACGCCGGTCAGGAGGGATCCCCGGACCGTGGTCCACGACCCGCAACTCGACCCCACCGTTCGCCCGCGAGGCCTGCAGCTCGACCGAATCCCCCGCTGCCCCGTACTTGGCGGCGTTCTCCAACAGGTTGACCAGGACCTGGACCAGCAGGACCAGGTCACCTCGGACCATCGGCAGGTCCGGTTCAAGCGTGATATCGAACCGCCGTTCATCCCCCCAGGCCTGCAGGGCACTTCCGAGCAGATCCGCGATCTCGACGGGCTCGAGCCGCAGGGGAGTCACGCCGGCCTCGACGCGGGACATATCCAGGAGGTTGGCCACGAGCCGACTCAGCCGACGGGTCTGTTCACGCGCGAGCTGAACCAGCCCCTGGGTGGTCTCGTGGTCCAGGTCGAGCTCGGGATCACACAGATTGTCCAGCGCTCCCTGGATGGAGGAGATCGGGGTCTGCAAATCGTGGGAGACGGCGTTGAGCATCGTCGTCTGCAGTCTCTCGGCCTCGGCCACGAGCTGGGCATGGCGTGCCTCCTCGCCCAGTTGGACCCGCTCCACGGCCATGGCGGCCTGGGCCGCCGCCGATTCTACGGCATGAAGCGAGTCAGGCGAGGACGGCCTCTCCTGCAGGCACACCCATCCCAGCGGTCCTCGGGAGGAGGCCAGGGGAACTGCCAGAGCGCAGTCTTCCGGCACCCGGGCTCCGACCAGAAGGTGGGCCGGGGGTTGAAGAAGCAGACGGAGGTGGTGGTTCAGCGCCTCCTCGATGGCTCCGAGGTCTCCGGCCTGTGCCAGGGCGCGGCTGAAGGCATAGGCCGCAGCCATCTCGGCCTGGCTGCGGCGGGCCAGCTCGAACTGGGCCTGACGCCGGGCCGTCAGCTCGGAAATCAGGAGGCCGACCCCCAACATGACGCCGAACGTCAGGAAATACTCGGGCTGGTGGACGCGCAGGGTGTAGCGGGGAGGCACGAAGAAGAAGTTCAGGCCCACGACCCCCATCCCCGACGCCACCACCGCCGGCCAACGCCCCCAACAAGCGGCCGCCACCACGACCACCAGCAGGTACAGCATCACCAGGCCGTGAGGATGCAGGTAGGCCTCGGCGGCCTGACCCGCCGCCGTCACGGCCGCCACCATGGACGTGACCTTCACCAGGTTCCTGAATCCGCCACCTACCGTGGCATTCAGCCGCCGATTCGGGCCCGTCTGCGTCGTCAGGCGCACCTCTGCGGTGCTCACGTAGTTTCCAACTACGCTCCGCTCCTCGATGCACGCCTTCCTTGCATCCAGACCCGCCTCGACGCCCTCGGTTCTCACGCCAGGCGGCGGATTCAGGAGGTTCCACACCAGATGACCACCCTGCCTGTCGGACATGCCCTTGCATTCCTCTCCGGTCAAGGTGCCCCTCCAACCCGATCAAAGCTGGAGCTGATTGCCGACTTCGAAGACCCTTCCGGGGGGAAGGCCGAAGAAGTAGGTGGCATTGCGCGCGTTCCTGGAGAGGACGGCGAAGAGACGCTCGCGCCACCAGGCCATCCCGCTGCCTCCTGCCCGACCCGGGACGACGGTCTCGCGCCCCAGGAAGTAGGTGCACTCCTGCAGGCGGATGGGACCATCCGGCAGCACCAGGTCCTTGAGCGCCGCCGGCACGTCGTGTCCCTGCTTGTACCCAAAGCGGAGATGGACCTCGAAGAGCCAGACGTCCTTCTTCTTGACGGAGACGCGCTCAGAAACGGGAACAGAAGGCCGGTCTGCGGTCTCCACCTTCACCACGATCACCCTCTGATGCACGATGTGGTTGTGACGAAGATTGCTCAGCAGCGCGACGGGGACGTTCCGCGGGTTTCCGCTCAGATAGATGGCCGTCCCCGCAACCCGGGTCGGGGGCTTCGACTTCAGGCCTTCCAGAAACCCCTCCCAGGGAATGGCCAGCTCCGCCAGACTGCGGGCCAGCGCGGCCCGCCCTCGACGCCAGGTGGACATCACCAGGTAGAACGCCATCCCCACCACCAGGGGGAACCAGCCCCCATGGGCAATCTTCAGCAGGTTTCCTCCCAAGAATCCGGCCTCGATCCCCAAGAAGAGGCCACACAGGAGCCCGGCGCGCACCACCGACCACCCCCATGCGTAACGCGCCAGGTAGTAGAAGAGCAAGGTGGTGATCAGCATGGTGGCCGTGACGGCAACCCCGTAGGCCGCCGCCAGGTTGCTGGAACTGCCGAATCCGGCGACCAGACCGATGCAGGCCAGCATCAGGGACCAGTTCACGAAGGGCACGTAGATCTGGCCGATCTGAAGGTCGGAGGTGTGTTGGACCTTCAGGCGCGGCAGGAATCCGAACTGAACAGCCTGCATGGTCAACGAGAAGACCCCGGAGATCAAGGCCTGGGAGGCGATGACCGTGGCCGCGGTGGCCAGGAGGACCATCGGCAACAGACCCCAGGCGGGAACCATCCGGAAGAAGGGATTCTCGATCGCGTCCGGCTGGCGCATCATCAGCGCCCCCTGCCCCAGATAGTTCAGCATCAGTGCAGGAAAGACGAAGGTGAACCAGGCCAGGCGGATCGGACGCACGCCGAAGTGCCCCATATCGGCATACAGGGCCTCGCCACCCGTCACCACGAGGAAGACTGAACCCAGGACCAGGAAGCCCGTCCATCCGTTGCGCCCGAAGAATTCCAGGGCATGCCAGGGCGAAAGGCATGTCAGGACCCGGGGTTCCTGCACGATCTGGACGACTCCCAAGCCGCCCAGGGCCAGAAACCAGACGACCATGATCGGGCCGAAGACCCGCCCCACCTTCTCGGTCCCGTGACTCTGGGCAGCGAAGAGGCCCGCCAGGATCCCCACGGTGATCGGCAGGATCCAAGGCTCGAAGAAGGGCGTGGCGACGGCCAGGCCCTCCACGGCGCTGAGTACCGAGATCGCGGGTGTGATCATCCCATCACCGAAGAGAAGGGCCGTCCCGAAGAGCCCCAAGACCATCAGGAAGCCGAATCCCGCTGCCTCGCGCGCGGGTGACTCGCGAACGATGGCCGTCAATGCCAGGATCCCCCCCTCTCCGTGGTGGTCCGCGCGGACCACGAAGGCCAGATACTTCAGGCAGACCACCAGGACCAACGACCACAACACCAGGGAAAGCACCCCCAGGACGTTGCCCGTCGTCGGCTCCAGGCCCAGACCGTGGTGGAAGGACTCCCGCAGGGCGTAAAGGGGACTGGTCCCGATATCTCCGTAGACGACTCCCAGCGCCCCCAGGGCCAACGGGAGAAGATCGCCCCCGAGCTTCGCCTGGGACGGGTTGGGGACATCCAGCGTGGCGGCACAGGTCATGGGTCCATGTTGCCTCAACCTGGCCCCTTCGGGGGTCAAGCCCGCGTCAAGAACCCGGCCGATCCCATCAAGAGCGCATCAAGCTTCTGGCCCTGAATCCGCCACCGACCGTGGCCTCCAGACCTCACGCCAGGCGGCGGATTCGGGGCTCGCCCCCCGCCCTTGACAACCCCGGGGGCTGACGTGCCAGGATCCAGGTATGGATCGACGCCTCCTGCTTCCCGCCGCGCTCCTGGCCACGGCCCTGCTGGGCCTGCTGGCGTGGCGTGGGTGCGCCTGGCCTCCGGTGCGCAACCTGGGGGCCCGGGACGGGCCCATCGTGATCCTGGGGGACAGCCTGGCGGCCGGGGTCGGCTCGAAGGGGGGGCAGAGGGGATTCGTGACGAGGCTCTCCGAGAAGCTGGGCGTGGAGATCGTGAACCGCGGCGTCTCCGGGAACACCACCCAGAACGGCCTGGAGCGCCTGGAGACAGACGTGCTCGCCCTGCAACCGGCGCTGGTGATCCTGGAACTGGGAGGCAATGACTTCCTGCGCCGGGTGGATCCGGATCAGACCTTCGCCAACCTGGAGACCATGATCCGGCGCAGTCAGGAAGAAGGAGCTGCCGTGCTGGTCCTCGGGGTCCGCGGCGGGCTTCTGGGCGGCTCCCGAGGGGATCGCTTCCGGGAGGTGGCACGCCGCCACCAGGCGGCCTACGTCTCCGACATCCTGGACGGGGTCTTCGCCCGACCGGCCCTGATGGCGGATTCCATCCACCCCAACGACGCGGGCCACCAGAAGATCGCCGAGAGGCTCGAACCCGTCATGCGCCGACTGCTGCGGGAGATGGGACCGACCTCTCCGCCCCCGGCCCGCTGAGCATCGCTGGAGGACAGAGTCGGAAGGGGCGTCCGCCTCAGACCCGAGGCGTCAAAGGCAGATTGGGCCGGGCGTCCAGGGTCAGCGGTGAACGCAGGCCCAATCGCGCCAGTTCCCACCCGGCGCGGGCGATCATGGCGGCGTTGTCGGTACACAGGCCGATGGAGGGCGAGCGAAGCGGAATGCCGGCCTTCTGGCATGCCTCCTCCATGCGCCGTCTCAATCCTGAGTTGGCCGCCACCCCTCCCGCCACGGCCACCGTCCGGGCCCCGCAGGTTCGGGCTGCGCGCAAGGTCTTGGTGACCAGGACGTCCACGACCGCGTCCTGGAAGGACGCGCACAGATCGTCATCGGAGACCCGGTCGGTCGACTGCAGATGCACCAGGACCGCCGTCTTGAGCCCCGAGAACGAGAACTCGTAGCCCACCTCGCGCATCGGCCGAGGCAGGCTCAGCCGGGACGGGTCTCCACGACGAGCCGCCTGGTCGATCCGCGGACCGCCCGGGTAACCCAGGCCCAAGGCCTTGGCCACCTTGTCGAAGGCTTCGCCGGCGGCGTCGTCTCGGGTCGACCCCAGGACCCGATAGGCTCCAGGCGTGGTCATCTCCACGATCTGCGTATGTCCACCCGAAACCAGCAGGCAGACCAGGGGCAGCTCGAGGTCCGGGTGCTCGAGGAAGGTGGAATAGAGGTGACCCTCCAGGTGGTTGACCCCGATCAGCGGGATTTCCAACAGGCCCGCCAGCGTCTTGGCCGCCGCCACGCCCAGCAGGACCGCGCCCACCAGGCCGGGGCCGTGGGTGACGGCGACGGCATCGAGCTCCGAGAAGCGGCAGCCTGCCCGCTCCATGGCCTCCTCCAGCAGGGGGTTGAGGACCTCCATGTGGGCGCGGCAGGCCACCTCGGGCACGACCCCGCCATACTTCTCGTGGAGGGCCACCTGGGATGAGACCAGGTTGACCCGGCAGTGCCGCCCGTCCTCGAGAAGGGCCACCGAGGTTTCGTCACACGAGGACTCCAGGCCCAGGACCAGGCGCGGGGTGTAGGGCTCGACCCGATAGTGGCTCATGGACGGACCTCCGCGGATTCCCAGGTCGAGCGAAGCGCCTCCATGCGCCGGGCATACTCGGAGGCCTGGAGGCCTCCGACCCACATCACGAGGGCATCGTCCTTCCCGTCATAGTATCTCTTGCGGACCCCGACCCGGGTGAAGCCGAAGGCCTCGTACAGAGCGATGGCAGGCTGACTGGTGGGACGGACCTCCAGGCCGGACCACTCACACCCGTGGTCCACGGCCTCCTGCATCAGATGCCAGAAGAGCCTCTTGCCGATTCCCTTTCCCCGGGATTCTGGGCGGACGGCCACCGAGGTGATGTGCATCTCGTCGAGGATCAACCAGGCGCCGGCATAGCCCAGGACCTGCCCTCCCTGCAGGGCGACCAGGTAGCAGGCCGCGCCATTCCTCTCGATCTCGTTGAGGAAGGCGTCCTCGGGCCAGGTGTTGTCAAAGCAGGCCCTCTCGAGGGCCTGGACCTCGGGGATGTGCTGCCGGGTCATCTTCTCGAAGGTCAGCCCGTTCAAGGCTGGACTCCGTGCAGTTGGACCTCGGCCGAGCGCAGGTAGGTCGGGGCCAGATCCAGGGCAGCCACCGGGTCGGCCCGCCGACCCGCCAGGGCCACGGCCGAGCCTCGGATCTGCGCGAAGACGGGCGGCAGGACCCGCACGCCGGGAACCTGGGACAGAACCGGACCGTAGCGCGCGGCGGCGCTGCCCACCAGGACCCCTCCCCCCCAGGATTCCAGGGCGCCGGCCAGTTCCTCGGGGGTGAAGGCCCGGTCCTCGGTCAGGCGCAGGCATTCACCGGCCCGGGTCTCGAAGCAGGCCGCGAAGATCTCGCCCCGACGAGCATCCAGGGCGGCCACCACCCGGGGTGAGTCGGGGACGTTCCAGGCCAGGGCCTCCAGGGTGTCGACCGGCACGACCCGGCACCCCAGGACTTGGGCCATGGTCCGGGCCGTCACGATCCCCAGCCGCAGCCCCGTGAACGAACCGGGGCCGGCCGTCACGGCCACCCGGTCCAGATCCGCCAGGCGGACCCCTGCCCGGGAAGCGCATTCGGTCAGGGCGGGAAAGAGCAGGCGCAGGTGGGCCCGAGCGCTGGTGCCGCCGCTCTCGGCCAGGCAGTCCGCCCCGCGCATCAAGGCCACGCTGTAGGTCTCGCCGGTGCAGTCCAGCCCGGCCACCAGGGTGTTCACGCCAATCCCTCCAGAAGCTCGCTCCCACGCGCCCCGAGTCCGCGAAGGCGGATCCTGCGATCCTCCGGAGCCCCCTCGCGCTCCAGGCGGATCTCCAGGCGTTCCTGGGGCAGAAGACCCTCGGCCCGCTCCGACCATTCCAGCACCGCCACGCCCTCGCCCTCCAGGTATTCCTCGGCTCCGATCCCGAGCAGGTCCTCGGGTCCGCCCAGCCTCCAGGCATCGAAGTGGTACAGGGGGAGGCGACCCTCGTAGACGTGCATCAGGACGAAGGTCGGGCTGGAGACCGGCTCGACGCAGCCCAGGCCGCGCGCCAGTCCCCGCACCAGGGTCGTCTTGCCCGCCCCCAGATCCCCGGTCAAGGCCAGCACGTCGCCGGGCCTCAGGCGTTCACCCAGGCGCTCACCCAGACGCTCGGTCTCGGCCTCCGAGTGGGAGACCACGACTCTTTCCAGCATGGGAACGACTATAGGAACTTCGAGGCCTCCCGGTCAACCGAGGCAGATTCTGCGGAATCCTCCGCCTGCCGTGGCATTCGGCCGCCGATCGCGTGCGGAGGCTCACTCCCGAAGGTCCCTCCGCCGTCGGAAGGGGTCCGGACTCATTCCCAGGAAACCCGTTCCAGGAGGGTTCGACCTTGACCAGAACGGTTCGACGACTGCTCATCCTCTGCCTGGTGGCCGCATGCACCTCGGCTGTCCCCGCCCGGGCCGCAGGAAGCGACTTCCGAGGGCTGCTGCCCCGGTATCTGCAGAGCATCGCCCTGGTCCTGACCGACTCGGGGACCGGCACGGCCTTCGCCGTCGAGGCCACCCCCTCAGGCACCTTGTTGATCACCTCCAGCCACGTGGTGGAGGGCGCCCACGGCGTCCGCCTGCGAATCGGCGAGTCCGAGCCCGTGGAGGCCAGGGTCGTCGCCGACGATCCCGAGGTGGACCTGGCCCTGCTGGAGGTCACCGGGCTGAGCCTGCCAACCCTGCCCCTGGCCCAGAGCGATCCGGGAGTCGGTACGGACGTCGCGGTGGTCGGCTACCCGCTGGCAGACCGCCTCCAGTCGGTGGGGATGGGCGCGCAGCCCTCCCTGTCCAAGGGTGTTCTCAGCGCCATCCGCCAGAAGGAGGGGGGGTCGGTCCTGCAGGTGGATGTCCCGGTCAATCCCGGCAACAGCGGGGGGCCGGCCTTCGATTGGGAGACCGGGGAGGTGATCGGGGTCGTCGTCGCTCGCCTGCGGGACGCCTCCGACATCAACTTCCTGGTGGGGACGACCTCGATCCACGCCTTCCTGGCCGAGCGACCGGCCCCGGCCCCCATCCAGACTCTCGACTCCGGTTCGATCCGCGACCTGCTCGACCAGTCGGGAATCCCCTATGAAATCAACGAACAGGGCAACTTCAAGATCGTCCGGAAGTTCGAGAACGAACGCACGCAACTGGTCCTGATCTACGGGCGGGTCTGGGACTACCAGGGCATCAAGATCCGCGAGCTCTGGGCCCCGGCCTTCCGCCTGGGCGGCGACCTGCCGGCGGACCTCGCCAACCGGCTCCTGCAGATGAGCCAGGTGGCCAAGATCGGGGGCTGGCAGGTCATCGAGGTCGGGCAGGACCGCCTGGTGACCTACGCCATCAAGGTCGTGGACCGCATGACGGTGGACGAACTGCGCAAGTGGATCGACTACGTGGCCTCCTATGCGGACACCATGGAGCGGGAGGTCACCGGCAAGGACGACTACTGAGCCGCGCTGGCAACCCCAGGCGGGCCTGTCCGCGCCATGCCCGGGTCCGAGTCCTCGAGGGAAGGGGCCGAGACCTCCGTCCGGGTCGGGCCGCCCGCCAGAAGACGCCACGTCAGGCTGGCCAGGATGGCCCCCAGCATGGGGGCCAGCAGGAAGACCCAGACCTGACCCAGGGCCGCCCCTCCCCGGACCAGCGCCGGTCCCAGGCTGCGCGCCGGATTGACCGAGGTGCCGGTCAGGGGCAGACCCACGAGATGCACCGCCAGCAGGGTCATTCCGATCACCGGACCCGCCGTCGACGCCAGCTCAGGACGCGCCTGCACCCCAAGCAGGACCAGGACGAAGGTGAAGGTCAGGAGGACCTCCACCCCAAAGGCCTGCCCCGCGCTCAATCCGACGCTGGTCGGCGTCTGGGGGCCATAGAAATTGGTGCCGAAGCTGCCGTTCCCCAGGTCGGTTCCCAGGGTTGCCGCCAGGAGCAGCGCTCCCAGGACCGCCCCCACGATCTGGGCCGCCACGTAGGCCATGAAGTCAGCCCCGTCGATTCGACGGTGGACAAACCAGGCCAGGGAGACCGCGGGATTCACGTGACAGCCTGAGAAGCTCCCCAGCGAGCAGACCAGCCCCATCAGGACCAGTCCGAAGGTTGCCGCCACCCCCAGGCTTCCGGTTCCGAACCCCTGGGTCATGGCGCTGGCGCAACCGAAGAAGACGAGGATCAAGGTCCCCAGCAGTTCCGCCGCACACTTCTTCATCGGTCATGAACCCCCTCATCGCAGGCTCTCCCGGACGTTCCGGAGGTCTTGTCCGTCGCTCGAATCAGGGGACGTGGAAGGAATTGAAGAACCGCTCGGCCGAGCCGTCCTCCCCCTCCCCCTTCATCGAAGAGACCGACAAGGTGTAGACCCGGTCCTCGGAAATCCGAACCATGAAATCCCAATCCGCATCCTCGGTCAGAACCCGGAACGTGCAGCCGGGAAGCCTCTGGGACATGATCCGCCGGGTCCGGGTCGGCTGCCCTCCCAAGGCCCGGGCCCGTCCCTGCATGGTGGCGATCAACACGCCGTCCTCGCTGACATCGCGCAGGGAACCGCGGGGATGCTCGGTCAGCAGGATCTCGAAGCCGTGCAGCGGTTCACCGGAATCGCTGACCCACGACTCGGTGGGCGGGTCTCCCGAGAGGGTGCTGTGCGTCGGTTCGCCAGGGATCTCGACCTGGAACTGGCCTGGAACCTGGAAGACCTTCCAGGTGTCCTCGCCGCGGGCGGGCAGGGTCCATGCCAGCACCAGCAGGAGGGTCACGAAGGGAAGACGACATGCCATGAAGGCGAATTCCGTCTCGGGGGCCCAAAGACCTCCCGACGGCATCCAGATCCATCGAACAGGAAGGAACGAAAGGCGCTCTCAGCGCTGGTCCAAGGGAATGTAATGGGTCCGGGTCGGCCCGGTGTAGATCTGGCGTGGTCGGACGATCCTCATGCCCGGTTCCTCGTGCAGCTCCCTCCAGTGGGCGATCCAACCGGGAAGCCGCCCGATGGCGAAGAGCACCGGGAACATCCCGGTGGGAATCCCCAGCGATCGCAGGATGAGCCCGGAATAGAAGTCCACGTTGGGATGGAGCCTGCGCTCGATGAAGTAGGGATCCTCGAGGGCCATCTCCTCGATTTCGCGAGCCAGGTCCAGCAAGGGGTCGTGCGCATGCAGATGGTCGGCAACCCGCTGCGCGCAGGCCTTCAGGATCCGCGCCCGTGGATCGATGTTCTTGTAGATCCGGTGGCCGAACCCCATCAACCTCAGGCCGCTGCCCTTCCTGCGGACCAGCTCCAGGCATTCCCTGGCCGACCGACCCTCCCGACGGAGATCTTCGAGCATCTCCAGCGCAGCCACGTTGGCCCCGCCATGCCGGCTTCCACCCAGGGCGCTGACCCCCGCAGCGCAGGAGGCCTCGAGGTCGGCCAGGCTGGAACCCACCACCCGCACGGCCGTGGTGCTGCAACTCTGCGCGTGGTCGGCGTGGACGATCAGCAGCAGGTTCAGGGCGTCCTCCAGCACCGGATCGACCTGGAAGTCCTCCGGATGTCTGGCGAAGAGCATGTGCAGAAGACCCGCAGCGTAGCGCAGACCCGGATCCGGGAGGGTGCATCCCAGCCCGAGGCGCTTCCGGTGAACCCAGGCCGCCAGGGTCCGGATCTGGGAGAGCAGACGGCAGGCCACCCCCTCGAAGGACGGGCCAGGGCGCGGGTCCGGGGCCTGATGACGAAAACACGCCAGAGAGGCGACCGAGGCGCTCAGCATGGCCATCGGAACGGCGTCTGCCGGGAAGGCCTCAAGGAGGTGGTGGAATCCTTCGGGCAGGGCTGCGTTCTCGTCCAGACGGGCCTGGAAGGCCTCCAACTCATCGCGGCGCGGAAGCCGGCCGAAGATCAGATGCCAGGCCACCTCGACGAAGTCGGGCCTCTCGACCGAAACCAGCTCCTCGATGGGGATCCCCCGATAATGCAGGATGCCCCGTTCCCCATCGATGAAGGTGATGCTGGAAGTGCAGGGGGCGGTGTTGACCAGCGCAGGATCCAGGGCCACCCATCCCGTGTGATCCCGCAGCCGGGTGAGGTCCAGACCGACCTCGCCCTCACTACCCTCGACCAGCGGGAACCCCCAGGTCTGGCCATTCCAGGTCATCCCGACCGTCCCCATCTTCCCAACACCTCTCGATTCATCGGCTGACGAAGACCTGGAGGTCTGCCCGCCGGGCCCTGGGGATGGGTTTCGACATCGCCGACCTGAATCCGCCGCCTCCCGTGGCATTCGGTTCTCAGGCCAGACGGCGGATTCAAGCGACATGGACTCCCTTGACGGCAGGATCGCCGAGATTCGGGCCAGGATCCGCTGGGTGACCCGCCGAACGCCGGGGCACCCATGGGTGCCCGACTTCGCCTTCCCCCTTCGGCCAGGATCCTGGCCATGCTGGTCCTGCTGCTCCTGCTGGGTTGGTACAGCTTTCCACGGCACCCCCTGCTGCTTGACGACCTGTCAGAGCAGGGAGGCTACGACTACTTCTACTTCTTCTCCACGACCCGAGCCCTGGAGGCCGGCCTGGAGGAGGTCTACCTCTCGGACGAGATGGGTCGCTTCAGCCGCGAACTGAGCGAGGGGCGCTGGGAGATCCGCGGCAACCACCCGCTGCCCTTCTACCTGTTGTATCGCCCCTTGGCCCGACTGGACTTCCAGACCGGCTACCTGGTCCACTTGTGGCTGGGCTTGGGCCTGTACGCCGTGGGGGTTGTGACCCTGACCCGAGCCCTGATCCCCGAGCCCCGGCTGGCCTGGGCCATCTCCGCCCTGCTGACGTTGGGAGGGCTGCTCCTCGGCCCTGGAGTGGACAACCTCTGGTTGGGACAGGTCGGGCACCATCTGACCTTTGCCCTGGCCATGACCTTCGTCCTGGGCTCCGCCGGGCGACCTGCCGGCGCCGGGTTCTTCCTGGCCCTGGCGGTCCTGCTCAAGCTGTACCCGGCGCTGCTGGCCCTGTATTATCTGCGCCGCGGGAACTGGCAGGTGGTCGCCTGGATGGCGGGCACCCTGGCCACCCTTGGCCTTATCTCCGGCCTGATCTGGGGCTTCGGCCACTACGCACACTTCCTGGAGTGGGCCAGCCGCACCGGGTATCGCTCGGTCCTGAGCAACCAGTCCCTGATGGGCCTTCTGGCGCTGCTCTTCGGGGAGGACGCCAGCCCCCGACTGAAGCTCCTCAACCTGCTGGCACTGGGCGGCGCGTCGGCCGGACTCCTGGCCGCCGGGCGGCGCTGGGGAGGAGACTCCCGGACCCGGCAGGCCCTGGAGTTCTCGGCATGGATCCTGGCTTCCACGATTCTCGCCCCCCTCTCCTGGGCCCACCACCATCTGGTGCTTCTCCTGCCCCTGCTGGCCTTCGCGGCGTTGGCCCACCAAGGGCCAGAAGATCGGAGCTTCGGGTTCTTGGGGATGGGCCTGGTCTGTCTGACCTGGTTGCTGGAGGGCGAGGTGGTGACCCGCGACTGGGTCCGCACCCTGCACTATCAGGTCTGTCTGTGGCGGATCGGCCTGGGCATGCTGGGCCTGATCATGGGGGGCTGCCTGGTCGGAATGGCCAGAACAGCCTCCCGGAAGGATTCCGCCCCAAGAACCTGACTCGACCCGGCCGCGATCCAGGTCGCCGCGGCGTGAAGCGGGTGACGGTCCTGGCGACCGAGAGGCGTCATCATGGGCCTTCCGCTTCCCTGGATCGCCGGGAAGAGCTAGAATGGAAGGGACCTCCGTGGGGGGGGGGACAAAGGTCGGAACATGCCGCTCCGGCCGATGGGGGTGCTCGATGGGCTGCCGTTTCCGAATCGAAATCCGGCGCCAGGAGGGGCGACGGATCTTCTACGTCGAGGGAGACCTGGATCTGGCCTCGGCCGAGATCATGGAGCGCCTCCTGCAGGACTCCCAGGACAGCCCCGGTCTGGTGGTGGACGTCCGGGGGGTGGGTTGCGCCGATTCATCGGGCATCCGGGTCCTGTTGGAGGGAGCCCGCCGGATGCAGGACCAGGGCTTCGAACTCCGCATCGTCGGAGCCGGCCCTCGGGTGGCCCGAGCCTTCCACGTCCTGGGACTGGAGCAGTATCTCGAAGCGCGCCCGACGAGGCCCTTCCAGAAGGCCCCACCCCGGCGCCGAGGGCGAAAGGCCCGCCAGAGCGGACGCCCCCTGCCGGAGTCCTGATTCCGGCCCCTCCCGGCCGACCTCGGTAGGAGACTCCTGGCCTCACCGGGAATCGGGGGTATTCGAGCGCGCACGTCTTCAACGTCGTGCCCGCCGCAGGCCCGAGCGAGTGCCCTCGTGCCCGAGGGGGACCAAGCCCCGCTGGAGGAGGAAGTTCCATGCAAGACCTGACCATCGAGGTTTTCGTCGAGGGCGAGGCCCGCTCGGTCCGCCCCGGGACCCCGGTGCTGGAGGTCCTGGGCCAAGGACAGGACCCGGACATCGTCGGAGCCCTGCTCAACCACGATGTGGTCAGCCTGGATGCCCCCCTGACGGTGCCCGTCACGGTCACCCCGGTCCGCCGTCGCCAACGCGAAGGCCGCGAGATCATCCGCCGGACGGCCACCCACATGCTGGAGTCGATCCTGGCGCGACACTTCCCCAACCTCCACTTCCGGATCGGCCAGTCCCTGCACCAGGGATACTACTACGAGTTGCTGGACTGGCGCGGTGAAGAGCCCCGACTGGAGGACGTGGTCGCTCGGACGGACGTCCTCCTGCAGGACATGGTCGACTCCGCGCTCAGCCTGGAACGCCGCGAGGTGACGGTCGAGGAGGCCTGTCTGGTGCTGGCGGATCCCAGCGGTTCCATGACCCGCCTTCTGGACGCCTGGCCCTTTCCCCACGTGCCCGTGGTGGAGTTGTGCGGCTTCGTCGCCATCCAACACGGTCCATTCGCCCCCTCGACCTCCTACGCCCGGGGCGTCCACGTGGTCCCCTTTCCCCGCGGGATGATCCTGCAGTTCTCGCGGGATGCGCCTCGCCCCGAGCCCGCCCGCAGTCGCAGACTGGTGGCCGCCTATCGGGAGAGCCGGGAGTGGAACCAGATGATCGGCGTGGCCACCGTGGGCGACCTCAACGAGGCCATCCTGCAGGACCGCATCGACGAGGTGATCCGAGTCCAGGAGGCTCTGCACGAGAAGAAGATCGTCCAGATCGCCGACGCGATCGCCGAACAGCGTGACCGCATCCGGTTGGTGTGCGTGGCCGGGCCCTCCTCGTCGGGCAAGACCACCTTCGTCCGACGGCTGTCGGTCCAGTTGCAGGTGACCGGCGTCCAACCCGTCATCGTGGGCATGGACGACTACTACCAGGACCGTTCCAAGACCCCCAAGGACAAGGACGGGAACTACGACTTCGAAGCCGTCGAGGCCCTGGACGTTCCCCTGCTGTCCCAGCACCTGGAGGCCCTGGTGGAGGGGCGCGAGGTGATGATGCCCCGATTCGACTTCGAGGCAGGCCAGCGCGCCCCCGAGTCGCGCTGGAGGCCGCTGCGCCTGAAGCCCAACCAGATCCTGCTGATCGAAGGAATCCACGGCCTGAACCCCATGCTGACGGAGTTGATCGCTCCCGAGGCCAAGTACCGCATCTTCGTCAGCGCCCTGACCCAACTGGTCATCGATGAACACAACCGCATCCCCACCTCGGACGGCCGCCTGTTGCGGCGCATCGTGCGGGATCGCCGCTATCGGGGCACCCCGGCCGCCGGCTCCATCGAGATGTGGCCGCGGGTCCGCCGGGGCGAACAGCGCTACATCTTTCCCTTCCAGGAGCAGTGCGACGTCATGTTCAACTCCGCCCTGGTGTACGAGGCTGCGGTGCTGAAGACCTTTGCCTGGCGCTACCTGCTCGAGGTGCCCCGCGAGAACCCCGCCCGGATCGAGGCCTATCCCCTGCTGCGCTTCCTGGACCTGTTCGTACCGATCTTCCCCGACCACGTCCCTTCCAACTCGGTGCTGCGCGAGTTCATCGGCGGGAGCGGGTTCAACTACTAGGAGCCTGTGCAGGTCTCCGGACCGGGCATCGCCGAGGGCCACCGGGTCCGGACGGGTGCGCCAACGGCACCGGTATACAGATCGACGCGAGGCCGGTCCGGCGTGCTCCAACCCGACAGCCGAAATCCCCCGGGACAGGAGGAGACTCGCCTGGGCCTCAGAACACCTGCGAATGCCCAGGAACCAGCCCGCGACCCGTCCGCCCATTGCAGTCATCGGAGGGGCCGGACATGTCGGCCTGCCCCTGGCCCTGACCTTCGCCAACGAAGGCCATCCCACCCTCATCTACGACATCGACGGCCCCAAGATCGAGAGGATCCTGGCGGGTCACATGCCCTTCCGGGAGGAAGGCGGCCAGGAAGCGCTGAGCCAGGCTCTGGCCAGCGGGCTGCTGCGAGCCTCGGTTTCGCCGGAAGGCCTGCGGGACTGCGAGTTCCTGGTCCTGGTGGTGGGCACTCCGGTGGACGAGCATCTCAACCCCACCTTCAACGCCATCCACCGCGCCCTGGAAGGATGCCTGCCCTACCTGGTGGATGGGCAGATCCTGATCCTGCGCAGCACCGTCTTCCCCGGAATCTCGGCCCATATCCGCAGATTCCTGGCCGAGCGGGGCCTGCAGATCGAGGTCGCCTTCTGCCCCGAGCGCGTCGCCCAGGGCTTCAGTCTTCGCGAGTTCCGGGAACTGCCCCAGATCATCAGCGCCTTCGACGAGCAGATCCTCTCACGGGTTCGCCGGCTCTTCGAGGGGTTCTCGGCGGAGATCCTGGAGCTGCCTCCCATGGAGGCCGAACTGGCCAAGCTCATGACCAATGCCTGGCGCTACCTCCAGTTCGCCGCGGTGAACCAGTTCTACATGATCGCCGCCCAGAGTGGCCTGGACTTCCAGCGCATCCTGCACGCCTGTCGTCACCGTTATCCCCGCATGGCGGGGATGCCGGGCCCGGGTCTGGCCGCCGGCCCGTGTCTGGTGAAGGACACGATGCAACTGGCGGCCTTCAGCCAGAACTCGTTCGCCCTGGGCCACGGCGCCATGCTGATCAACGAGGGCCTGCCGGCCTTCCTGATCGAACAGGCGGCACGCCAGACCGATCTGGGCGACAAGACGGTCGGCATCCTGGGAATGGCCTTCAAGGCGGGCTCGGATGACCCTCGCGACTCGCTGAGCTACAAGATGCGCAAGCTGCTGACGCTGCGGGCGGCCCGCGTCCTGTGCACCGACCCGTACATCCAGGACGGCAGGACCGTCTCGATCCAGCAGGTGCTGGAAGAATGCCAGGTCCTCTTCGTCGGGACCCCCCACCCGGAGTATCGGAGCCTCCGCCCCCGACCCGGGACGGTGGTGGTCGATGTCTGGAACTGCCTGGGAGAAACTCAAGAGATCGGGCCGTCCGCGACGGCTGACGAAAAGGACGGACCGGAATGAAGATCTTCGTCACGGGCTCCGCCGGGTTCATCGCCGGCTACCTGGTCCAGGAGCTGCTGGACCAGGGACACGAGGTGGTCGGGCTGGACAACTTCTCGAAATACGGCCGGATCGAGAAGTCCTACCAGGACCACGAGCGCTACACCTTCGTGGAAGGCGACGCCCGGGACACCGACCTGATGCGTCGCCTGCTGGCGGACTGCGACCACTTCGTCGCCGGAGCCGCCCGAATCGGGGGCATCTCCTACTTCCACGCCTACGCCTACGACCTGCTGGCCGAAAACGAGCGGATCATGGCCGCCAGCTTCGACGCGGCGCTGGAGGCCTTCAAGCAGCACCGGTTGCAGAAGATCACCGTCCTGAGCTCCAGCATGGTCTTCGAGAACGCCACCGTCTGGCCCACCCCGGAATCCCACCTGGCAGAGTGCCCTCCCCCCACCAGCACCTACGGATTCCAGAAGCTGGCCTGCGAGTACTTCGCCCGCGGGGCCTGGGAGCAGTACCGACTGCCCTTCACCATCCTGCGCCCCTTCAACTGCGTGGGGATCGGCGAGCGCCGCGCCCTGGCCGACCAGGAGGTGCTCAGCGGCAACATCCAACTGGCCATGAGCCACGTCGTGCCCGACCTGGTCCAGAAGGTCCTCAAAGGGCAGGACCCCCTGCACATCCTGGGCGACGGTTCCCAGGTGCGCTGCTACACCTATGGGGGCGACCTGGCGCGCGGCATCGCTCAAGCCGTCTTCCATCCCGAGGCCACCAATCAGGACTTCAACCTCTCGACGCCCCAGGCCACCTCGGTGGTGGAGCTGGCCGAGGTCATCTGGCGCAAGATCCACGGCTCCGAACGCCCCTTCCGACACGTCTCCGATGCGCCGTACCCCTACGATGTCCAGAAGAGGATCCCCGACACCTCCAAAGCTTTGAAGGTCCTGGGCTTTGAGGCCCGGACTCCCCTGGAGGAGATTCTCGACGAGGTCATCCCCTGGATTCGGACCGAGCTGAAGGCGGGCAGGATCTGATGGGTCTGGAGTCGCTGACCTCGGTCGTGATTCCGGTCTACAACGAAGGGCCGAACATCCAGACCTGCGTCCGGCGGGTGCATGAGGCCCTGCGAGAGCATCCCCACGAAATCCTGGTCTGCTACGACTTCGAGGGAGACGACACCTTGCAGGCCCTGACCGAGATGGAGGATCGCCCCGCAACCGTCCGCACCGTGCGCAACGACCTGGGGCGAGGCGCCGCCTACGCCATGCGCGCGGGTTTCCAGGCCGCCCGAGGAGATGTCGTGGTGACCACCATGGCCGACCTCTCCGATCCTCCCGAGGTCATCCCGGCGATGGCGGCCCGGATCCGCCAGGGTGCCGCGGTGGTCAGCGGCAGCCGCTACATGCCCGGGGGACGTCAGGAGGGAGGGCCGCTGCTCAAGCGCACCATGTCGCGGCTGGCCGGCCTGACGCTGCGCTGGCTGACGGGGATCCAAACCCATGATTGCACCAACAACTTCCGAGGCTACTCCAGGCAGTTCCTCTCCGCAACCCGAATCGAGAGCCTGCATGGCTTCGAACTGGCCCTGGAGTTGACGGTCAAGGCCTGGGTCCAGGGGCGGGGCATCGACGAGGTCCCCACGACCTGGACCGACCGGACCCAGGGTCAGAGCCGCTTCCGCCTTCTGAAGTGGCTTCCGCTCTACTTCCACTGGTATCTGGTGGCCGTGAAGCACGCCCTGCGCAAGCGCCTGGCCCGTTCACGGGAAAGCACCTGAATTCGCGGGCTATTCCTGAAGATCCCTCACGGCCGCGAGCAGGACGTGGGCCGTCACCTCCAGGGGGGACTCTTCTCCCCGTCTCGCCGGCCGACCGGCGATCCCCGTGATGTGAACCAACCCCGAGCTCGTCAGGATGCCCAGGTCCCTCCCCTCAGGAGGAGCCCCCCGGCGCCGGACCACGGCGATCCCCTCGATCTGCCCCATCCCGAAGCGGTGGGTCTCGCCCTCCGGCGTGGTGCAGGACAGCTCCCGAGGGGTCACCTGGAACCCGTGCGAGCGGCCCGGTTCCGAGGCGACGGGAACCGTGAAGCTCCAGGCCTGCTGGTTGAAGGCCAGGTCCTTGAGCAGGGCGCGACCAGGAACCTCGGTGGGTCTGCGGGCGACCCCAGGCTCCATCCAGAAGCGGTAGGAGCTGGCCGTCGGACGACCCGTCTCCGGGTCCGGCTCCATCCAGGGCACCCCCAGACCCTCGGCGAGGAGACGTCCATCGCGTCGAAGCTGAAGGACGTCCGTGCCGGTCCGCACGACCAGAGGAGAAGCCCGGCGCCGGCGCAGGACCAGGCGCCTCTCACGGTGCCCCACCTTGGGCAGCAACTCCAGGGTGCCCACCTCGGAGGCTTCCACCACCCGACGCGACAGTCCCCACAGGACCGTGCAGGTCAATCGCCTGGCCGTGGGGTCCAGGCGCCATCTCGCGGGCCGTGCCAAGAACCCGAGAGCCCCCAGCCCCACCAGGCAGGACACGACCAGGAAGCGGGACAGGAGACCGTCCATTGACGGGAAGTTCCCGAAAAGCAGGAAGGCCAGGACCGCCAGGAGACACGCACCGACCAGGAGCAGTTCCCGGGTGGGTCGGTTTCCCCGGACAGAGAAGCCCTCCATCGCCTGCACCTTCCTGGTCTGGATGGCCGAACCCTCAGGAGGCGTCCCAGTCCCGCTCCCAGGCCTCGGCTCCCACAGGAGTGCTCTCGACCTGGAAAGCCGCGTGGTCTTCCTCGGTGTAGTCCCAGGAGGACCCTCCCAGGGCCCAGGCACAGAACAGAGGGTCCTCCCGGAAGGCCTGTTGGTTTTGCCCCCCCGAGGCGACCACCTGGCGACGGGCACATCCCACGCACACGGTCCCACCGGCCGCAGGCCAGCCTCCCGGAGCGGGCTGTTCGGGAGGCGCCTCGGCCGAACTCGGACGCGAGTGTTCGGCGCAGATCGGTTTGCCGCAATGGTCGCAACGACCCACGGCCGGATTCTTGCAGGGGTGCGAGAACAGGAAGCCTGCCGTCTCGCGGCAGCGTTCCGAGATCGGTTGAACAGGAAGCGTCATCGGACCTCCAGGGCGAAGACCACCAGGCCTGCCTGAGCCAGGGGATCGGTCTCGGGGAGCATCCACCAGATCGCGACCGCCGGATCCGAGGCTCCTCGGAGGACGGCCGCTTCTCCCCCGGAGGGGTTGTGGAAGAGGACCTCCCCGGACCCGGCCTCGGCGCGGGTCAACTCCCGGCCCTGGGCATCCTCCAGGACCAGCCCTCCCCCACGCTCGACGATCCTCGCCAACGGGGCTTCCGCGCCGTCCTGGATCTCCCACCCACCCCGGTTGGGACGCGCCCGCAGCAGGCGGCGTCCGGTGGCATCCTCCAACTCCCAGCCCTTCAGCTTGCTCTTGACCTTGAAGAGTTCCCGATCCTGGGCGTCCCGGACCTTCACGCGGTCCGGCTGGACCTTGAACTCCGCCAGAGGGCGATCCTGGCCGTCGACAAGCTGCCACTTCTGACCCGGCTGACGGACCTTCAGGTTGGCCCGAACGACGTCCGCCGGCATCCGAAACTCCAAGCGGTGACTGGCGGGTGGAGCCTCCGGCTCCAAGGCCTGCGCGGCGGGCACGCCGGGATCCGAGGCCGCCGGAGGCTGGGGTTCGCGCGCAGGGCTCGAACAGCCCAACAACAAGAAGAGGAGGCAGGGAACAAGCCACTGGAAGCGGCGACGGTCGAGCATGTGAAACCCCCGCGAGTCCATGTTGAGGACCAGTTCTCCGGCCCTGGTCGCCCCCCCTCCGCAGGGCCGCCCTCCGAGACGTGGAATCTCGCGGTCATGGACGAGATGGGGCTCTTGGAGAAGGCTCGCCAGCTCGCCGCACGAGAGCGCCAGGTCCGGGCCCTGCACGTCGCGGCGGAGGCTCTTTGCCCCGGAGCCCTCCTGGCGTTGCTCATGGTCCTCCTTCTGGGCTGGACGGGTCAACCCGCCTGGCAGGGCCTGGCTCCCCTGGCCCTGCTCCCCGCCGGTGCAGCCCTGGCAGAATTCCTGCGTCCCCTGCGCCCCGTCCGCGCGGCCTACCTGGCCGACCGCAACCTGGGATTGCAGGAGCGCATGGGGACGGCCGTGGAGTGGCTGGTCTCCCAACGCCCCCGGAACCTCATGGCCCAGGTCCTGCTGTGCGACGCGGCCCACCGGGCCCGGCAGGTCCGACCCCGGGCTGCCTTCCCCCAGAGCTGGCCGACCAGGCTCCGCACCGGTCTGCTTCTGGCCAGCCTGACCGTCACCCTGGCCGCCCTTCCCGCCGACCGTCTTTCCTGGCGACGCCCGGACCCCGAGGTCGTGGCCGCCGCCCGAGGGCAGGCTCGAGAACTGCGGCGGGACCTGGAGGCGGCGCGACCTCTTCAGGTCCCCCGACGGGAAGAACTCCAGACCCGCCTGGAGGCTCTGGAGGGCGCCCTGGAGGATCCCCAGGTCGACGCCCGCGACGTCCTGGAACGCCTGACGGTCCTGTCCCAGGAGCTGCAGGCCGGCCTGGATGTCGCTTTCGACCAGGACGCCGCCGGAAGAGCGCGGGCCCGTCGTGACCAGCAGACCGAAGCGGCTCGTCGACTGCGCGAGGCGGCCCGGGCCCTGGCGCAGGAGCCCGACTCGGAAGACGCCCGAACCCTGCTTCGCCAACTGGCCAGCGACCCGGCCTTGTCCGAAGAGCTCCGCGGGGCTGCCACCGCAGGCCTGGAGGCCCTGGAGGAAGGAGACCTGGAGGGCGCCGAGCAGGCCCTGGCCCGTGCCGGGGACGGCGCCCCGGACGAGGGGGGGCGGGAGGAGGGTGGCCCGGAAGCTCCAGGCGATGGCCCCGAATCGCCAGGAGAGGGTCGGCAGGCCCTCGCCAACCCGGGGCAGGAGGTCCGGCCCGGCCGCGGGGACGGACAGGCCGACTTCGGCCGCCAGACCACCCTCCAGCGCCAGGAGGCCGGCCAGGCCGAAGACCGGGATTTCGTGCTTGAACGTCAATCTCACAGGACCTCGGACTGGTCGGAGGAATACCGCCGTCTGCACCCGCCTCGACGGGACCATCTTCCGACCGCCGACGCCCGGATTCCGGGCCGACCAGGACCAGGCCCGACCCTGCCAGGGGCCGGACAGGCCCTGGGCCGTCCTCGCGCGGGAGGCCCGCAACAAGCCCCCCCCGGGGGCTCCTTCCTGCGGGCGCGAGAATCGGCTGAAGCCGCGGTGGCGCGGGAAGACGTTCCCATGACCCGGCGGGATCTGGTGCGCAACTACTTCGAAGGGATCGACCCCCGTCCGTGAGCGAGACTGCCCTGACCGACCGCGTCCGAATCTTCGAAGAGACCTTCGCGCGTCTGCGCCGCGAGCTGACCCGGGTGGTGGTGGGTCAGCCCGACCTGGTGGAGCACGTCCTGCTGGCCCTGGTGGCCGGAGGGCACGTCCTGCTGGAGGGGCTGCCCGGGTTGGGCAAGACGCTCCTGGTCCGAACCCTGGCCCAGGCCCTGGACCTGTCCTTCTCCAGAATCCAGTTCACCCCGGACCTGATGCCTGCCGACATCAGCGGGACCACCCTGGTCGAGGAGACTCCCGAAGGGCGGAGGGCCTTTCGCTTCAGCCCAGGCCCGGTCTTCGCGAACCTGGTCCTGGCCGACGAGATCAATCGGGCCACGCCCAAGACCCAGTCGGCTCTGCTGGAGGCCATGCAGGAGGGGCGCGTGACGGTCGCCGGAGAGGCCCGCGAGCTCCCGGCGCCCTTCCTGGTGATGGCCACCCAGAACCCCATCGAGATGGAGGGGACCTACCCCCTGCCGGAAGCCCAGGTGGACCGGTTCCTGTTCAAGCTGCAAGTCGGCTTCCCCGAGCCGGAGGACCTGATCGGCATCCTGGACCAGACCACGGGCAACCGCCTGCCAACGGTCGAAGCCGTCTGCGATGCCCCGACCTTGCTGGAGATGGGGCGCCTGGCGCGGGAAGTGGTGGCAGGCTCCGCCGTCCTGGGCTACGCCGCCCGCCTGGTCCTGGCCACCCATCCGGACCGGCCTGAGGCCCCGGAGGCGATCCGCCGCTATGTGCGTCATGGATCCAGCCCGCGCGGAGGACAAGCCCTGGTTCGGGCAGCGCGGGTGCGCGCCATGGTCTCGGGCAGGTACAACGTGGCCTTCGAGGATCTGCAGGCGGTCGCCCGGCCATGCCTGCGCCACCGGTTGATCCGCAGTTTCGAAGGAGAGGCCGAGGGGCTGGAGCCCGAACAGCTCCTCGAAGAGGTGCTCCGGGCCGTCCCACTCGAGGTCCCCGCCTGATGAGGATCTGGACCCTGGTAGCCCTGTGGCTCTGGCTGGCCAGCCTCCCGGTGGCAGCCGCCGCGGAGATCGAGATGCAGGCGAGGCCTGCCCTGGGACGCAACGTCCGCTTTGGAGACCCCGTTCCCGTCTCGGTTCAGCTCTTCAACCGGGGGCCGGCTTGCACTCTCCGGATTCGGGCCCGCCCGATCCATCACTCCGGCCGGACCTCCGAGGATCTGTCCCACGCCGAGGCCACCACCGAACTGGCTCCGGGGGCTCGCAAGCGGATCCCCCTCCTGGTCCCCCCGCTGCGGGGGAGTTCAGAGATCGAAGTCCTCGCCTGGGAGGGGCGACGGCAGGTCGCCCGCAACACCCTGCCCCTGGACATCACCTATTCCAAGAGCCGGATCACGGTGGTCCTCACCCCTGAGCCAGGGGCCTTCGCGTGGCTGGCCGCCCAGACCTGGGATGACGGCCAGCAGGCCGAAACCCTGACGGTCAACGAGGTCCCCGCCGAGACCTTCCCCGAGGAGGCAGCCGGCCTGGCCGGGGTCCAATTCCTGGTCCTTCACGATCTGTCCCGGCTCCCCCTCAGCGCAGCAGCCCAGGGAGCCATGGCCGACTGGGTCCGCTCCGGAGGGCGGCTGCTGGTCTTTGCCACACCCGATCCGGCCGAATTCAGGGGGTCTCCCTTGGAGGCCCTGCTCCCGATACGCCCCACGGGGACGGACACCGCGGAGGGCTTGCCGGTGCTGACCGGCCCTCTGGATCAGGGGCTGGTCGTGCAGTCCCGAGGTGGACTGCCCCTGCTGACGGTCGCCCCCCGGGTCGCCGGAGTCGCCGGCCTCATCGGGACTCCCCTGCCCAGCACGGACATCCTGGGAAGTGTCGCCACGCGGGACCTCCTGCGCGCCTTCACCAGCGCATGCGACCTGCTCGAGAGGCGGTTTCCCGACCTTCCCGAGGACCTGGACCTGCTGACCGCCCCGCCAGAGCTCGAACCTCCCAACCTGGCCCTGGTCGGCTGGGCCATGTTGGCCTACGTCGTGGTGGTGGGGCCGGTGAACTGGCTTTTCCTGCGGCGGATCGACCGCATGCTGGCGGTCTTCCTGACGGTTCCCGCCCTGGCCGGGAGCTTCGCCGCCCTGACCTTCCTGGGCGGCTGGATGGTCCGAGGCAGCGACCTGCTCTTGTTGGAGGCGGGTCAACTGGCCCTGCGCTCGGGGCAGGCCCGTGCCTGCTGGCAAGGAGCCACGGCGCTGTATTCTCCCCGGACGACAGAATACACCTTGACCTTCCCCCTGAACCTCCCGCTGACGGAGGAGCGCGCCGGAGACCCCTCGCACTGGCCGGGCTTCTCGCTGCTCCTGGACACGCGCCAGGAGCTGCGCCATCTCCAGATGAGGATGTGGTCGATGAGACGATTTCGCGGCCAGCGCGCAGTGCTTCTGCGAGGGGCGATCACCCTCGAGCCTGAGGACGGGGCCGTGCGGGTCTGGAATGCCTCTGAGCTGGATCTGCGCGACTGCGTGACGGTCTTCCGGAACCGCACCAGCGCGCCCTTCGATGTGCCTGCAGGCGCCCGCATTCGGCAGGCCTGGCAGGCCCCTCCACCCCCCGCCTCCTCCCCCCAGGCGGGGCAGGACCCGCGCTACGGGGCCGAGCGCGAGCTGCTGCTGAAGCACGCCTTCAGATTCCAGGCCCTCCATCCCTCCACCCCCTTGCTGATGGGCTGGAGCCAGACCGGCGCCAGTGGGGTCGAGTGTTCGGATCCCCGGGCCCGCCAGACGGCGCTGAACCTGGTCCTGGTCCAGGGGGAGGACGTGCCGTGATCCGTTGCTGCGGACTGACGCATCGCTACGACCAGCGGCTGGCCCTGGACGGGCTGGACCTCCAGGTGGAGGCCGGCGAAGCCTTCGCCTTCATCGGCCCCAACGGAGCCGGCAAGACCACGACCATCCGGATCCTGGCCACCCTGCTGGAACCCACGGCCGGGGAGGCCTTCGTGGCGGGTTTCTCGACCCTGGACCAGGCCGACGAGGTCCGCCGGGTTCTGGGCTACATGCCCGATTTCTTCGGAGTCTACGACGGGATGCGGGTCTGGGAATACCTGGAGTTCTTCGCCGCAGCCTACCGCATCCCCCGCCCCGACCGCCGGCGCACGCTTGACGACGTCCTGGAGCTGACGGATCTGGGCGCCCGCCGCGAGACCAACATCGAGCACCTCTCCAAAGGGATGAGGCAACGGCTCTGCCTGGCCAAGACCCTCCTGCACGACCCCCAGGTGCTGGTCCTGGACGAGCCGGCCTCCGGCCTGGATCCCCGGGCCCGAATCGACCTGAAGGAACTGCTGCGCGAGCTGACCCGGATGGGCAAGACCCTGTTCGTCTCGTCCCACATCCTGCCCGAGCTGGCCGACTTCTGCAGCACCGTCGGGATCCTCGAAGCGGGACGGCTGGTCGCCTGCGGACGGGTGGACGAAATCCTCCGCGCTGTGGACCAGGGCCGCTCGATGAGGGTTCGGGTGCTTCGGGACCTGGAGAAGGCCGCGGCCCTCGTCGAAGAGACCTCCGGCTCCAGCCGCGTCCGGGTCCAGGACGGAGTGCTCCTCTTCCAGTTCGAGGGTTCCCTGGAGGACCTGGCCGACCTGGCCGAGCGCCTGGCAGACCAACGGCTGGGACTGGTCGAGTTTGCCGAGGCCCGGACCGACCTGGAGGACGTCTTCATGCGCGTCACGCAGGGGGTGGTGTGTTGAGGTGCCCCGCAGTGCGCCGGCTGTTGGACTTGTTGCTGGACAATCCGATCCTGTTGAAGGAACTGAGGATCGGGCTGCGCGAGCGGAAGATCTTCCTGATCCAATCGCTCTACCTGGTGGTCCTGGGATCGGCCACGGCCCTTTTCCTGTTCTCGGCCTCGGCCCCGACGGATCTGTTGGAGTTGCCGGATCGGGGCCGCCTGCTGCATGGGATCCTGTTCTGGTCGCAACTGGCCATGGTGGTCCTGATCACTCCCAGCCTGACCTGCGGACAGATCTCGGGGGAACGCGAGAACCATTCGCTGGACCTGTTGCGGGCCTCGCGCCTGCGCACCGTCGAGATTGTGCTGGGCAAACTGGGTTACGCCCTGGCCTACGTGGGCCTGCTGCTGGCCTCCTCCCTGCCCATGGTGGCCGTGGTCTTCCTGCTGGGAGGGGTCGCTCCCGGCGAGGTCGCGGCCTCCTACGGGGTTCTGGCCCTGGCAGCGACCCTGGTAGGCCTTCTGGGCCTCTTCTTCTCGGCCCGCGAACAGAAGACCGGGCACGCCACCAATCAGGCCTACGGGATCCTCATCCTGGCCTTCATCCTCAGCCTGGGAGCCCTTCCCGCGCTGGCGGAGATGCTCTCGCGCGGCCAGACGCTGGGGACGGGAAGGTTCGCCATCCCTCTGTGGCTCTATCTCCTGGCCCACGCCGGCGGACTGGCAGCCTTCCTCTTTCTCAAGGTCCAGAACCACCTGCGCCGGAGGGTGGCCCACGAGCTGTGGCTGGGCCGGCTCTTCATGGTCGTCTGGCTGATCAACTGCGGACTGCTGGGCCTGGTGATGTCCACCGGGAACTCCTGGACGGATCCCGAGCCGGTGGCCGCCACCTGGTGCGCCGTCCTGACGGTGGCCCTGGCCAGTCTGGGCTGCTTCCTGGACCCCCAGCCTTTCGCGGCCCCGCGAGAGGAAGCCCGCCGCCGGGCCGGGCTGGCCTTCCGCCCCTGGTTCTGGCACGGCGTCCTGCTGACGGGCCTGGCCTTGATGGCCGGCGCGCAGGGTGCGCTGGGCGCTCCTATCGGGCAGGTCCTCTCCACCCTGGGGCTGTGCGCAGGTGTGTCGCTTGGATTCGCCGTCGTGACTCGCAACCTCCACATCCTGCTGGGTGGCCGGCCTCGCTTCGCCACCCTGTACTACGCGCTGTTGCCTGCCGTCCTGGTCCTGCCCACCCTCCCCCTGGCCTCCGGGGAGTCCGCACGGACCTTCTGGCTGGGCACCCAGGTCTCTCCCCTGCCCGCGGTGTGGTCCCTGTGGAACGACATGCCCGACGTCTTGCTGGGTGGCTGGACCGTGGATCTACCCATGGCCTGCCTGCTCAGTTGGCTTGGCCTGGCGGCCCTGCTGGGAGCCCTGCGCGCCCTGCGACGCACCCGGCCGGCCAGGGAGGCCTGAGGCCAGGTGGGCAGCCTGCTCGAACCGGAGTTCCTGGCCTGGCTGGAACGCCTTCGCGTGCTGGCGGGTCGCACCCCGACCAGCTCGGGCCCCGGCGAGAATCGCAGCCCCGCCCGGGGACGTTCGGCGGAATTCTCCGAGCACCGGGACTATCGACCAGGAGATGATTTCCGGCACATCGACTGGAGGGCCTGGGGTCGCCTGGATCGGCTCTTCCTGAAGGTCTTCGTCGAAGAGCGGGACCGGACGCTCTCGATCCTGTTGGATTCGTCCGCCTCCATGGGTGCGGGTGGCCCCGGAGCTCCGGAAGAGGGCGCCAAATTCGACCAGGCGCGCCGACTGGCCGCAGCCCTGGCCTGGGTGGGGCTGGGCGACCTCAACCGGGTGGGGCTGGGGCTGGTCCGCGATCATCTGGTGCAATGGCACTCCCCGGTCCGGGGGCGTCCTCACGCCCTGGAGCTCTTCCGCCTTCTGGAGTCCGCCCGCCCCGAAGGGAGGACCGACCTCACGACGGCCTTTCGACAGTACGCAGCCCGTTCGAAGAGTCCCGGACGGGTGGTGGTGATCTCCGATTTCCTGCAGCCGGGCGCCGGGATCGAGGCTCTCAGACTGCTGCGGTACCGAGGCGAGGAGCTCCTGGTCGTCCAGGTGTTGCACCCCACCGAGCTCGCCCCCCAGGCCGTGGGGGACCTGCGCCTGGTCGACGTCGAGACCGGAAGCGCTCGGGAGGTCACCCTGGACGCCCGGTTGCTGGAAGCCTACCGGAAGTCCCTGCAGAACCTTTGCGACGAGCTGTCGGCCTGGTGCCACACCCAGCGCTGCAGCCGGATCCTGGTGCGCAGCGACGCCGACCTCCAGCCGGCCCTGCTGCAACTGTTGCGGCGCGGGGGCCTGGTGCGGTGAGCCTGCTCGAACCGACGGCCCTGGCCTGGCTGGGCATCCTGCCCGTGCTGGTGCTCCTGTGGCGGACCCGCCTGCGCCGCACACCGGCCCGGGTCTCGGCGGGCTTCCTCTGGGAGCGTGCCTGCCGGGAGGCCCGGGTGGACTCCTTCTCCAAGCGGCTCCAGGCCAACCTGCTGCTCTTCTTGCAGCTCCTGGCCGCGCTGGCCCTGGGCCTGGCCCTGGCCCGGCCCTCCCTCCCGGTGGTCTCGGGTTCGGCCGCGGAGATGGCCTTGCTGATCGACACCTCGGCGTCGATGGGCGCCCGGCAGGACGGCTCGACCCGGCTGGAGGTGGCCCGAGGTCAGGCCCGACGCCTGATCCGGGAAGCCCCGTCAGGGGCCCAGATCCTGGTGGCTTCCTGCGACCGGTCGG
>Ga0334888_1000764_pt1 | contig 47581 bp, 43 predicted proteins | sample GraSluR1_MG_FD_207227 | JGI IMG/M metagenome (GOLD analysis project Ga0334888, IMG submission 207227) | Sludge microbial communities from methane-producing bioreactor in Wageningen University, Netherlands - Granular Sludge_3_08-R1 | ecosystem: Engineered > Bioreactor > Anaerobic > Unclassified ...
AAAAAAGCGCTTCTCTGTGGTTAAAAAGCAGCCCGCTTCTGCCTGAACCGCTTGTATTCGATTATTAATGTACTGTTTCTTCAGCCTGATCTTTGTTCAGGCTTCTAGTGTTTGTCTAAATTCGAGTGTTAAAGTCTACATAAAAATCAAGACTTTTCATACCTTCTCCTTTTCTATCCTCATTAAGGATAAAACTCGTATCTTTCATTTCTCCATAAATCTTCACGGTAAATACATTTGTGCCGCATTTTCAGGGGGAATCATCCCATATATCGCAAAATGGCAGCCACATCCCCATTGTCGGGAATTTCTTCCGGCTGCATGGCATACACCTTGCCCCCATTCAGCAAAGTATGCATGGCGGAATCATCCAGCAAGTCTTCATTTTTCAGGGTTTGCTTATCGTCGAAAACAACCTGACCGGTCTCGGGGTCAAAATTGCCCCATACCTGAATTTCCAGCGGTACGAACAGCGTATCCACCTGCCCATAGTGAGCAGCTTTTACTGTGGCAGCGATATCCGTCGTAACCAGAGCACGCTGGTTTCCTTTCAGTTCGTGAAATTGCTGGCGGCGCTCTTCCTGCTCCCCTGCAAAGACCGGCTCAATTTGCTCCCAGGCACGTTCCTGCAGCTCCTGCTCATCCACGCCTTCCGCATTCCCTTTTAAGCCCTCTTCCAGCAAATAAGGATAGGTATTCGCCTCTTGATAGAGAGGCAGCAAATAGTCCAGACCGGCCGCGATCATCGGTGTCGTATCACCTGCCAAAAACTGGTTCACTTGTTTATCTACCTTATGGAAATAGCGCAGCACATTCGTTTTCTGTTCTTCATCCGACTGAATACCCTGCCCATTATAAATTGCTGGCCGGCTGCCCGGCACACTGGGGTTATGATTGCTGGTATGAAAATCCGTAAAACTTTCTGGATCATCCAGCGTCAGCGCCTCGGTCATCGTGGGAACATCGATCAAGTCCACCTCGCTGACCGAATGCCGCGTGGCAATCAACAAGCGCACTTGATTGAGCCCCAAAGCCAGAATATAAAACTGGCCGTTTTTGCTGAGCAACGGCAGCAAAGGCTTGATATGGAAATGCCGCGCAATCACCAGCAGCGTCTCAAATCTGGCTGGCAAACGATAAACCTGAACCGTGTTTGAAGACAGGAAAATAGCCAACCCCTGCGCCTGATGCTGCCAAAAATTCGAATCCGTCAACAGGTCTTCTGCCGGCTGCAGCAAGGTTTTTGCATCTGGCCGGCGCACTTCATACGCTACCAGTTGTTCTTCTGCACGCGAGATCAGATTTTTCAGCCGGATCGGATCTTGCTGTTGTTCCCTTCCGGCAGGATGGGTCGGCATATAAAACGAAACACACCATTTGTCAGAGGTTTCGATCAGGTTTTTAAGGTCTTGAGGTTTTAGAATATCCATCTTGTGCTCCTTTCCCACTATTTTTAAAGTTAGTAAACATGAAGCTAACTCTCCAGAATATGGATTAAATCCGGTAAAGTTAAATCAGTAAATTTTTCTTCACGGTTTTCGAGCCATTTCATCGTGACCCGGCTGCTATCCGTCGAAATTGCCATGAAATGCACAGAAGGATATATATCGATATAGGTATCCACCCATTCGGGCATCTGCTCAACGTCCGGCAGCTCCATCAATACCCAGTCGGCATCAAACTGTTCAATGGCCGAAGGTAAATTTTGATAATCTGCCACTTCCTGTACCACTTCAAGGTTGTCGGCCTTAAACAAAATGCGGTTCAGCATATCACGCATCAGGCGTGGGATATTTGCCAGAATGATCTTTTGTTCAGCCATGAGATATAATCCTCCACTGCATAAATTCCTATTAAAAGGGTAGCATATGCGGCTTTTCCTTTCCATAGATATAGTTACAGGTTTCAGACATATATCAGGATATAAATCAAAAACCCCCACTGGTGTGAGGGTAAGTTGGCGCCAGAAAAAATCAGGACGGGTTGGCAACCCGTCCTGCAAACTCAGATGAATAAAACTGCGATGAACGGACTGGCAAAGATACAAATTACTTCATCACCGGCCGGAACTTGTATCCGTAAATCAAAATCCCGCTGTCGTCGCCATCGGACCTCAACCGGCGAGTGACCATCTCGACCGGCATGCCAATTGCGACTTCCTCTTCCTCCCCCAGGTCGGTCAGTTGGGCGGTCAGCACCGGGCCTTCATCCAGCTTGACCAGGGCCACGGTGTAAGGCTGGTATTCCTCATACCCGGCCGGGGCGCTGTACATGGTGGTGAAGGAATACACCTCGCCTTTGCCGCTGAAGGTAAACTCTTCTTTGGCTTCGCCGCCGCAGTGCGGACATACGTCGCGCGGCGGGAAGAGCTTCTCGTGGCAATGCGGGCATTCTTCACCCACTAGCCCATAGCGCTGTTTCCTCAACCGCCAGTGTCGCGGATTTTCCATACAGGTCTATTCCTTAGTCAGCCGCAGCATGCTGCCGGAGCGGCATGGCAACCAGAGATTCTTGCTGAACAGCTTCCTGCTGATAAGCGCCGTTGCCGCAATGCGGGCAGACGGCACGCGGGGGGAAGAGCCTGGCACTGCAATGCGGGCATACGCTGCCAACGAGCGTGTAGCGCTGTTTATTCAATCGCCAATGACGAGGGTTTTCCATAGTTTGGTGTCCTTTCCTGAACCATTTGAATGGTACTGGTTTTCAGTTTAAGAGATAGACTCTCTCAAAAACTATCAAATCAGGTTTTTTGACGATTCAAATGCCGGTTTCCCCCCTTTTTAGCTTGTTTTTACGCGTTTGGCTCCCTTGAGATCAATACAAACAGGGACAGGTTTTGAAACCTGTCCCTGCAATGTTTTTCAAAACGGCCGCACGCCGGCAAGGCTGCCATGACTTCCGGCACGGGAAAGACTTACTCCTGAAACGCCTGCCGTTTCCGATCCAGTACGAAAAATAAGCCCACCCCCACAAGAATGCAGGCAATGAAGAGGGCATTGGCCTGTAGAGGCGCCAATGAAACCGCCACAAAGGCCACACATTCCAGGATCAGGGCCGCAAAATGCATGGTCATCACTGCCCGTCCGGAATCCATGCCACGGTTCACCAGACGATGGTAGGTATGGTCCCGCCCCGATTTATAAAAAGCCTGTTTATGCCGCAGCCGTGAGAAAAAGACCAGCGACGTATCAAAGATGGGCACCCCCACCAACAAAATCGGCACGAACCAGGAGGAACTCTGGTAGGCGCCCACCGGGGTATACAGGATGCCAATCGCCGCCAGGAAAAAACCCAGCGTCTGCGCGCCGGAATCTCCCAAAAACAATTTCGCCGGGTGGCGGTTGAAGTAACTGATCCCCAGGCAAATCCCCAGCAGAAGGGCGCTGAACAAGGACAACGGCAGTTCCCCGGAGTCAAACGTCGCCAGGGTGAAGAAGGCCAGCGCCCAGCCGCTGAGCCCCACCGAGAGACCATCCATGCTGTCAGTCAGATTAAAGGCATTGGTAATCCCCACCATCCACAGCCAGGTAACCAGATAATTCAGCGCACGGTAGAGCGGTCCAGCCCCGCCGATGAAAAAGCCCTGATATTCAAAAATACGGATGTGCAGCCCGGAAGCGATCAGGATGACCACAGCAATCGTCTGCCCAATCGTCTTGACTGGCGCACTCATCCCATAGGCGTCATCCCACAGGCCAAAGCCAAAGATGACCAGCGAAGCAGCCAGCACCGGCAGCAGTTCTTTATCGGTAACCAGCCCAAACGCCAGCACCAGAACAGTCAATGACAGCATCAGCGCCATCCCCCCGGCCAGCGGCGTGGGAATTTTATGCTGCTTATGCGGAGAGCTGTTGGGGACATCGATCAGATTCAGCCTGCGGGCAATGCGAATCGCAACCCAACAGGCGGCCAGCGAAACCACCAGCCCGGCCAGGATGGCCTGGAACATGTATGCAGTAGAAGAAACATAGGAGAACATGGAAACCAACTCTTTCTGCGAACATCATTAATGGCGCTGTGGGGAAGATAAAATCTCTTTACGAACAATCCTCTACAACTGCTCCGGCTTACCCGTTCCTGATCGTATCGCCACTGTCGAACACCATCCGCCAATGACAATATAAATCACTACCCGTGATTATACACTTTCAAGGTCTCCTCCACGATGCGCTGCACCGAGAATTCTGCCTCCACCCGCTCCCGCCCGCGGCGGCCCATTTCCGCACGCAGGGCCGGGTCCTCAATCAATTTTTGAAGCGCCTCCGCCAGCGCAGCCGCATTGCGCACCGGCACGAGGAAACCATTGACCCCATCCTGTACGATCTCGCGGCAGCCGGGGGCATCCGTGGTAACCACGGGCCGCGCACAGGCCCCGGCCTCGGCCAGCGAGAGCGGCATCCCCTCACGGTAGGAGGGCAGACAAACAATATGCGCCTTGGGGAACATATCGGCCATGTCATCATGCCAGCCCCACCACTCTACCAGCCCCTCATCCATCCAGGCCTGCAATTGTTCCGGTGAAACCGCCCCGGGATTATCGGGGTAAGTGCCGCCGACGAGGACAAAGCGGGCGGATGCTGTCGTGCCCTGAGCTTGCACTTGTCCCCTCAGGGGCCGAAGGGCAATGGCAGTATCAGGGTCCGCCGTACCCTTCGACAAGCTCAGGGTACGGCTTTTCAGCATACGCGCCGCCTCCACAAATTCACCCACGCCCTTCTCCCACAGGAAGCGTCCGGTCATCATTACCACCGGCGCACCAGGCGGCTCGGGCGAGGGCAGGAAAATATCCGTCCGTGCCCCGGAACCGCGCACCAAATGGATTTTCGTTTTCCGCAGTAAACGCAATTGATGAAACAGGTCAATATCATCCGGGTTTTGGAAAATGGCTGTAGTACCACGCAGCACCAGACGGTAGAACGGCAGAATGAAAGGACGAATGATCCGCGCCAAGCCTCTTTGCGAAAACACAAACCCCAGGCCAGTGATGGCATTGATGATGCGGGGCACACCGGAAAAATGCCCTGCCAGAGAGCCATACAGCACGCACTTGATCGTGAAATGATGCACCACATCCGGTTTCTCTTCACGGTACAGGCGGCGCAGCCTGAAAATCGTCACCAACTCATGCAGGGGATTCATCCCTTTGCGGGAAAGCGGAAAGGCCTGCCAGCTGAATCCTTCCACTTCCATCTGCGGGCCATACGCGCCATCGGGCGAAAGCAGCAGTACCTCATATCCGGCGTCCCGCAATGCCCTTGCCAGCGGAAGGCGGAAATTGAACAGGTACCAATCCGTGTTGGCAAACAGGATGACTTTCATCAGTTATCCTCCTGCGCTTCCAGCCAGGTCTGGAACATGAGCACCCCCCACAGCGGGTACTGCCAGTTACGCCGGCCGCTGAGGTGCTCGTTCCATTTCTGTCGGATGGGTGCCGGGTCAAAGAAACCTTCCCGGCGCAGGCGGTCTTCCGCCAGATAGCTCTCTGCCCAGTCGCGCAGCGGACCGCGCAGCCAGGCATCAATCGGGATGGCAAAACCCATCTTGGGGCGCTCGATCAGTTCGGGCGGCACATATTGGTACAGCACCTGACGCAGCAGCCACTTGGACTGACCATCCCTGATCTTATAAGTCATCGGCAGCCGCCAGGCAAATTCCACCACGCGGTGGTCATCCAGCAGGGGCACGCGCGCCTCCAGACTGACACCCATGCTGGCGCGGTCCACTTTGGTGAGAATATCATCCGGCAGATAGGTCATCAAATCCAGGTACATCATCCAGCGCGGGAAGTCCGGTACGTCTGCCCAGGCGGGTGGGTCATTAAGCAAAGTTACCGGCTCATGAGAATCTAAAACCACCGTTTCGGGCTGTTTCCATTGCGAAACCAGTTGGCGGTACACCTCTTGCGGGCTGTCCACCGAAAGCACATCGGCAATCTTCTGTACCTTATCAGCCAGCAGAGGCTGGCGCAAAGCGGAAGGCGCCAGCGGCCCCAAACGGCGCACCACAGTCTGCCAGCCTTCCGGGGGCAGGATCGACAGCATCCCCCGCAACGAACGCCGGCCAAACCGCGGCAAGCCGCCGACCCGCTGCCAGAGTTGATCCGCCCAGGTGTAACGGTTGTAACCGGCAAACAACTCATCGCCGCCATCGCCGGAAAGACTGACCGTAACGTGGCGTCGGGCCAACTGCGAAACCAGAAAAGTGGGAATCTGTGATGCATCAGCAAAGGGTTCATCATAGAGCTGCGGCAGCCGCGGCACGACGTCCAGCATATCCTGCGGCGACAAATACAGCTCGGTATGCTCGGTGCCCAGGTAGTGAGCCACCTGGCGGGCATGCTGCGCTTCGTCATACCCGGTTTCATGAAAACCAATGGTGAAGGTCTTGACCGGCTGGCTGCTGATGGCCTGCATCAGCGCCACCACGGTAGAGGAATCCACCCCGCCGGAAAGGAATGCCCCCAGGGGCACATCGGCAATCATGCGCTTCTCGATACCGTCCCGCAGGAGGGCGTCCAGCGCGGCCACTGCTTCCTCATCACTGCCGGTGAAGGGGTGACGCACACCCTCTTCAGCGGCCTGGCGGGCTGACCAATACACTTCAACTTGCCCTTCTTTTTGTGCCGGGTCGCCGGTCAGCGTCAGGATCGTGCCGGGAAGCTGCTTGCGAATGCCGGTATAGATGGAATAGGGCGCGGGCACGTCCGCAAAACGCAGGAAGAGCGCCAGCACATCGCGGTTGATCTCTGCCTGAAACGCAGGGTGGGCGCGCAGGGCCTTCAGCTCGGAGCCGAACAGGAACACCCCGCCGCTCCAGCCGTAATACAGGGGTTTGATCCCCAGGCGGTCGCGCACCAAGTGTAAACGCCGCTCGGCACAGTCCCACAGGGCGAAGGCGAACATGCCGTTGAAGCGCTGCACCGCCGCCATCAGCCCCCACTGACAAATCGCCGCCAGCATCACTTCAGTGTCGGAGGTGCCGCGAAAACTATGGCCTCGGGAAGACAGCTCTTCCCACAGTTCCCGAAAATTGTACACTTCGCCATTGAAGACGATCACATAGCGCCCATCTGCCGAATGCATCGGCTGGTGGCCGGTAGGCGACAGATCAACGATCGCCAGGCGGCGAAAACCAAGAGCTGCGCCTGCCTGTGCATCTACCCAGGCGCCGGAGTCGTCCGGGCCGCGGTGGATGATGGTGTCGGTCATGCCCTGGACAATATTGCGCAGGGCAGCATCATCTTCAACTTGCTGTGGATTCCAGAAACCGGTAATGCCGCACATGCCTACTCCCCTGCTGCCAGTTCGCGGTACAGGGCCGCATATTTGGCAGCAACCGATGACAGACTAAAATTTTCTTCGATACGCTGTCGGGCAGCCGCGCCCAGGGCGGCGCGCTGCCCGGCGGGCAGGGAAAGCACGGCATTCCAGGCCGCAGCCAGGGCGGCAGGCTCTTTTGGAGGAACGACCTTGCCGGTATCGCCAACCAGGAAAGCGGAATCTCCCAGATCCGTTACCACACAAGGCACCTCGCAGGCCATCGCTTCGCCCACCACCAGGGGAAAAGCCTCGCCATAGGCAGAAGAAGTGGTCAACAAATCAAAAGAATTCATCAATCGCGGCACATCATCCCGCCGGCCAAGCAGATGAAAGCGCTTTTGCAAACCACGGGCATAGATCCAGCCCATTAATGTTTCATTTTCGGCAGTCAAACCTTCCCCGCACAGCAGGAAATGCACCTCCGGGCGGGCGGCATGCAGCCACCCGGCAGCCGAAATCAAATTCGGATAATCTTTCTGCGGGTCAAAGCGTCCCACCGCGCCAATCAACAGCGTTTCAGGGGCTATGTCCAGCTCCTGCCGAACGCTCAAGCGGGCGGACGAGTCAGCATAGAAATTCGTCAGGTCAAACCCGTTCGGGATTTGAACCATGCGGCCGGCATCGTATCCCAGGCCAATATGCAGGTCACTGGCAGTCTGCGAACAGGAAAGGATCCTGTCCGGAGCAAAATGCGACAATCGTGACAGCATTTTCACCGTTAAATGCGTGGTACGTTTGCTGGTGTTGGCATCCAGCACACTGTTATGCAGCCCCCACACCAGCGGAATGCCTCCCACCAGACGTACGGCCAGACTGCCCACCAGGTCCGCATGGTACATCCAGGTCTGCATCACATCCGGCGGATTTTGCCGCAGCCAGCGCGCCAAACGCAGGGTCGCCGCAGGGCCGCCCGCCACAGATTTCATCCCCAACGCCATCACCGGCACATCCAACGCACGGATTTTGTCCCCCATCGGACCATCCCCGGTCACAGAAATAATCTGGGAAGAAAATTCTTCCTGGTCCAATGCAGTCAACAAGCGATACAGCATCATCTCTGCGCCGCCGGTATCAAGGCCGGTGATCACGTGGATAATTCGCAAAGCCTTGCTCATGTCTGCTTCCCTCCCGCTGCAATTTGCACCATAAACGCCAGACGCTGCTGTTCTTTGACCCGCGAATCAATCAAGGGGGCAATCAACTGCCTGTCCACGCGTTTCCCCTGCATACGGAAAACAAATTGGCGGATCGCGTCCAGATTTTCGCGCAGGTTGTCTTCCATGTTAGCAATTTTCAGCACGAAATCAAAATCTGTGCCCAATAAATCCGTATCCTCATACGCTAACAGAACCGGTATGCCATAGGCAAGATATTCCCGCACCTTAAGCGGCGGAATCTCATTCACGTTGATCCGATGCAAGGCAAGGGAACCGATCCCCACATCCGCCTGCGCCAGAATATGCTGGTAAACGCTGCGCTCCACGAAACCATGCAAATGAATATTCGGCGGAATGGACTGCTCCTTGAATGCTTCGGGGCCGCTGCCAATCAAATCGAATGCAAAATCGGGACAGGCTTCAGCCAGCCAGAACAGCTTGTCGATCCCATGCCACGGGGTATCCGGTGCGCCGATATAGGCCAGCCGTGGAACGTCATGTTCAGGTGCGGGCAGAGATTCATATTGACCAAGGTCTATCGCATTCCCTGACACCTTGATTGGCTTGCCATATTTTGTGTTAGAGGAATGTGCAGCGATCTCATAGCTGACAGCCACAAAGCCGCTTGCGCGTTTGAAAATAAAATCCCGCGTCAAACGATGGACACCATAATGAAAACCGCCCCGCATACGGTATTCATTCACATCGAGTGTGTTCAACTCCATCACCACCGGTGCAAGGTGGAACAGGCGTTGCAAAGGATAAGTATAGATACCCGCACGCAGGTAGATCATATCTGGCTGGTATGTCTTCACAGCATCAATCATGCGAGCCAACTGACGCGAGCGATCAATCTCTTTGTCTAGCACACCTTTCCCAAGCCCAAAGCGGAAAGCAGATACTTCCTCGCCGCTGACCTCGGCACTGGTCGTGAGAAACCAATGCGCTTCATGCCCGGCCTCATTCCAGATTTGCACAGCAGTACGAATCTTTCGTCCAACGCCGCCATTGGCAATCGAATGCATTTGGTTATAACTGACGTAAGCAATCTTCATTTTTCTTCCTGCATCACAGCATGCCGGATATTCTCCAGCGCGCCGGATTTGAAATATAGCTCCTGCACCGCAGATGGCACAGCGTAACGCTTAATATCCATCAGCAGACCAACCAGTTCCCGCGGCGTGCGGACAGCCGGGGCATGACCCGATTCGATCAGATTCTCCACCACAGTATACCCGCTCAGGGCCGCTACCACGGTCGGCACACCCAGGCCGAGGGCATCGTAATGACAGGCCGAAGCGATGCTCACATGCATATCCGCCTGGCTGAGCAGGGTGAACGTGGAGGGCATCTCCGTCCCCAACACAATATGTATGCGCTTATCCTCACCAAACACCTGGCGATACGGCTCCGGCGAAGGATCATAGACCGGGTGCAGCTTGATGGTCAGCTCGAGATCCATGCTCGCTTTTTCAACCAGAATCATAAAATCCCGCAGATACGCAGCGACTTCCGATACAACCAATCCCTGCGTGGTAAAAACCACCTGGGTGGGTCCGTCTGCCGCGCGGCGGACAGCCCGCAGACGGCGATACTTGTCCATCCGCACACTGCCCACCGGGAGCAGTTCATCGTCATAAAACCCGTTTGCGGCCAGTTCTTTACGCCAATAATCGCCGAACAACAGCACTTTATCCGGGACAAGCAGCGTCTCCTTGTATGGCTTTGCCTCAACCGGCAGGGCATCAGGATGATTACGCGAGAAAATGCCGTGCTGCATCTCGAAGCTGCGGATGTCCAAATCACGGGCGGCGGCCAGCATGGCAAACTCGTTGGTATTGGAGATCAACACCGCCTGCGGGCGAATCTTCTTCAGCAAGCGGCGGTACACGCGCCTGCCCCAATAGAAATAATGCAGCTCGCGGGAGATCTGCGCCGCGGTCAACGCCAGTCCCAAATCATGCTGAATGGGTTCGCTCAACTGCCGGGCAATGGTTTCAATCTCCGGGCGGCGCAGCGTGATGCGATTGAGAAAGCCGGTCAACAGCTCCAACGGGGTGGCAGTCAGGTCGCTTTTGACCAATGCCTGCTTGTTGAACACATGAAAAACCTCGCTGTTGACCCGCTCCAGCTTGAAGCAGTCACTCAATGAAAGGACCAAGTCATCAAAGAAAACATCTTTATACAGCGCGCTTTCCTTCTCAATACGCATCGACGAAGACGTATCCATCAGGAAGCGCGCACGTTTCGGGAAGAAGTAGCGGGGCATTTCCCGCAAGCCGCGCAGCAAACGCTTTTTGCCGTCGGAGGCTGCCTTTTCACCCTCAGGACGAATGATGAGCTGCATCGACACCCAGAAGCGCAGCAAACGCCAGGCGCTAACGCCATCTACCTTGATTCTGAACAGCTCGTTCTCCTGCTCAAACTGGCGGATGCGCTGCGCTGCTTCCTGTTCGGTCAACCTGCCGCTCATCATTCTTTTTGACGCTTCCTCATTTACTAAACCTTCTGAACTGTCCGCACCACTACAAAACATTGTACAAAACGATCCAAACAAATACAACTTGAAACCGAATTGGAGCTTGCCTTTTGGTGCGTTGCCGCCTGCGGCTAACGCACCCTACAAATCTCGATTTTAAAGGCATGAAAGAAAGCGACTTCCTTACCATAAACAACCGCTTTTTGTAGGGACAAGTCTCCTGACCTGTCCCCGTTAAGGGTCCACGTAATGGATCCATTAATCCCTAAAAAATAAACACCGGGCCTTGTATTCCCAAGGAGTGGGGATTTTACAACCCAAAAATGCGCTGCACCAATCGCATCGATTCCAGCGACTCTGACAACGTCACCGAATCATTCTCTTCGCCCAATGCCGCCCTGATAGCCTGCTCTGCCTGCATGCGCAGGCCGGGCTTGAAGGCTGTGTCCCATTCATGGCCTTCTATGCTTTCCAGCTTGCGGCTGCCCGCCGCCTGGAAGGCGGCCTGCTCCAGCGGACGCATTTCCCAACGTTTCTCGGAGGTCTGGATGGTGGCCGCCCACGGACCGGGACCGTTCCACACGCCCTCATACAGGCCGGTGTCGCCGCTGTCAAAAACCAGCTTGGCAACTACGATACCAGGAGTATCCGGCGTCCAAGGGAAAACGTTCTCCACCTCAACTACCTTGCCGCGGCCAAAAGCAGTGAAATAATCGACCATGTGGATCGAATTGGCATACATCCAGTTGGCGACCACTTCTTCCGGCTGGCCATACTTCAAAGCTGTAGCCTGATCCTGCTGGTCCTGCATCTTGATGAAGCGCGGGGCTTTGATCGTGTCCAGGTCAGCCAGGGCAGCGCGAGTAGCGGCGTAGAAGCGGCGGTTGAGGGCCACATATACGTTCCGTCCCTGGGCTTCCGCGGCGGCATGGATCTCCAGCGCGTCCGGCATGTTATAGCCCGCCGGTTTCTCCAGCAGCACCGTCCACGGGAAAGCGAAACAGGCGCGGCTGACCTCATTCATCGACAGCTCGGTGACGGTCACCACCACCAGATCAGCGTGGGTCTTCTCATAAAGCTCCTCCACCGAGTCATACACGGCTTTGATGCCAACTTCCTGCGCCAGCTTCTCGGCGCGTTCGCGCGTGCGGCTGAAAATACCACTCATCTCCACGCCGGGCACATCGGCAAAGGCCTTGGCGTGCTCCGTGCCCATATATCCGGCGCCAACAAATGCAACTTTACTGGTCTGGGTCATCTTTTCTCCTTAATTTGCGAGCAGATTTGCCACCCGCAAGTCGTCTTCTAATTGTATCCGCAGATGGCAAATCTTGCCTGAGAGTAACTCAATCCACCAATGAGTATTTATACAATTTGTTCCCCGCCAGGAATCACAATTTATGTTCTTTGTCCTGTACAATATCGCCAGCGAAACTTGTAATCAATATCCTTCACCAGATGTGGGATCAAACCAAGCTGCCCAGGATAAGAAATCCAATCTTCAAAAAGATATTATGGCCAAATGTCGACAGGTGTTGTAAAACAAGCCGGTGGTCTTTTGAATTCATCATAGAATTCATCAACGCTGATATCAGAAACTTCATCAATTTTTCGAAGCTTGAAGGAAGGTTCATATCCTAGTGTTGATTGGTTAATCTCTAACTCAGTTAGCATCTTCTCAGAACTTCGCAACCACAGAATTGGGCCGACAGACTGGGAACAGACTAAAAATTCATTATCATTGATTTTTTCACTCGTAAACTCATATTTAGCCAAAATCCCTTGGTGTCGATAGTCCAGGACTAAATAAGCAGGAGTTGGAAAAGCAGGGGCGTTTCTATACGTCAATAAATAAACCTCTTCCGGCTTACCATAATCAATCAGCAGTTTATCGATCGTAAAGTTACTCGTAACAGTTGGGCCAACAAGGACTTTAACAAGTATGCCTTCTTGTACCTTAAAATTGATTACAATATCCCAAGGATATTCCGGGTCTTGTATTCTTGCAGAATAGTATTTTCCCTCTTCTACCTCAGCAAAGGTTTCGAGAAAGGCTTTTGCAGTATTCCACTCAGTTGTTCCGGGGACAAGACCCCAAAAGCAAGGTAATTTACACCCCCCATTGTTCAAAAGCAACTCTTTAATAAACTCAGTTGACTCTGGAGCCGACAAAGTAGGCAAAGGTGTTTCAAGTAATTCCTGATTGGATGCAGGCACAACAGTCTTTGTAGGGGTAATGGTTTTGTCATTCGAAACATAAGGTGAAGGAGATGCGGTGCCCACAATTGATGTCTCTGTTGGGCGTATCTCTTGGAAACAGGAACACCCAGTCAGTACAGACATTAGCAGAAAAAGCAAGACCAGCAAAATAATATTTCTACGCATTCTTCTTCCTTATCGTTCTCTGCCTGGAAAAACCTACTCATTCTGTCATTGCGAGCGAAGGCGTAGCCGAAGCGCGGCAATCTTACTCCACTGTTTTGGAGACTGCCGCGGTCGCCTAGCGGCTCCCTCGCAGTGACATCACATCAATTCTAGCCCTCACCGTTCCAATCCAGCGCCTCTTCAAAGCCCATCATCGGGAACAATGTCAGCGCGCTGCCGGGGGACGCATTGCGCACTTCCAACCCCACACGCTCGCACTCCGCCGCCACCTGCGGCCACTGACCAAGCAGACGCGCGTAGTCCGGTTTCGCAATACGCCGCCTGCCTTCCATATACCCGGGCAGGAAGTGATCGGGATCCTGGCCGCGTTCCATGCGTACGTAGTCCTCGCCCTTGTCCAGCTCCGGCAGGCTGGAATAGCGCGCATCCACGCCTACCAGGGCCACGCGCCTGTACCCCAGCGCCGCCAGGATTTGCAGTGAAGACGCGCCCACATTGCCGAAGTCGGTCAGCGTGCGCAGGTCCAGCGAGAAAGGTGCATCTTCACGGATATGCAGCAAAGTCACCCGCTCGGAAGCCTCTATCCCGAAATCCGCCGCGTTATCATTCAAAAAGAATTTTTGAACATCACTTTCCTCCGTCAAGCGGCGGATGTCTTCGGCGTTATCCTCCAGGGCCACCGGGTCCACGCAGGCGTAATACGTCGGCGTGAAGCCCCACGCTGGCCAGGCGATGTAGGCGCGATTGAAGGTGATGCTGTCATACGCCGCCAGCCGTGCGACGTCGATCTTGTTCAGGCTGGGGCCAGTGCCGATCAGGAAACAGCCGCGCTTCATTGAACTGCGCTTTATGCCCAGGGGAAGACCCGGGAGCGATCGAGCTTGTCATCAATCCGTACCGGCACATGCCCGTTCTCGTCAGACTGATAGGCTGCCACCAGCACAGCCACCGCGCGGCGGCCGTCTTCACCCGTGGGCCAATCTTCGCCCTTGATCACCGCCTCCAGCACGTGGCGGGTGGGCGTGACCGCATCTGCCGGGGCAATCGCCCGCTCGCTCTGGATATTGGGCATGCCGTAGCGCGTGGTAGGCAGTTCGCGGTACTGCTCCTCACGCACCACCCAGGCCATCTTGCCAGCCAGCTCGTCTACGTCCAGGCGGCCGTTCGGGCCGGCGTAGGTGACGTGCATACCGTGCCCCTGATCCGGGCCAATTTCCATATAAAAGCGTTTGCCGCTGGCTGTGGTCACACGAATTGAGCCAGCCCGGTCGGAGAACTGCGGTCCGCGCGGGTTGCTCAGCAAGTCCGGCGAGAACCAGGCCTGCACTTCCACAGGCGCTTCGCCGGTCATGTAACGGAACATCTCAAAATAATGTGTGCCGTTCATCGACATACCAAAATTCCCGGCCACCACGGTCACGCTGCCCAGGCCGCCAAAAGCGTCCGAATCAACGATCTCTTTAGCGGCGGTATACTGCTCCATATAGCGCATCTGATGATTGATTGCCAGCCTGGTGCCATGTGCGCGGCAGGTTTCGATCATCCGGTCGCACTCCGCCAAAGAAACACCCATCGGTTTTTCGCACAGCACCACTTTGGCGCCCGCTTCCGCGGCGGCGCAGGTATATTCGCAATGGGTCGGGGCAGTAGAGGCCACCACCACAATTTCGGGAGAAGTCGCAGCCAGCATGAGAGTGGCATCCTTGAAATGCAGTTCCGCAGCAACGCTTTGTTCTGTTTCCGCCAGGGCTAGTGATTCCGAACTGGGGTCACAAATGCCGACCAATTCCAGCCCAAGACTCTTGACCACCTGAATATGCCGTCGCCCCATCCGCCCTGCGCCAATCACAACTGTTCTCATATTGTTCTCCTTGTATTCATCCCGCCACTGTAGGGGCGATTTGCAAATCGCCCCTACAGCCTGCGCTACTTGCTCAACCGATCCACCAATGCCAGCAGACGCTCCGCCGCACGACCGTCCAGGCGCCCCCACTGCGCGCTGACAGCTTTCTGCGCCGCAGCCGCCGCGGCCAGCCGTGCCGGATCACCGGTCAGCGTCTGGATTATATCAACAAAGGCCTGCTTTTGATTGACTGTATAGACCGCAGGCAGCCGGTCATAATCTGTATAGCCGAAATGATACACATCATAATTGACCACCGGCTTGCCGCAGGCAATCGCCCAGCGGATGGTTGCCGAAACCGAAGCCACATACAAATCACATAACGGCACCAGATGGGCGGTATCCTGATCCGAGATGCGTCCGCCCACCTCCTCCAGAAAAGCAAACTGCTCGCGCGGCATGCGCGGATGCAGGCGCAGCACCAGGTTCCAGTCCGATTGCTCTGCCAGGGCCGCCACCCAGGAATGCAGCAAGTCCTCATAGCTGGCAAAACCGCCCAATTGATCCAGGCAGGGGTTCGGCGGCAGGGCGCACAGCAGCATCGGCCGCCCGGCGGGCAAGCCCAGTTGGCGATACAACGCCGCGCGCCGCTCGTCTGCAGATTGCAAAACATTCGCCAGCGCATCATCGTACAGCGCACCGGTCTCCACCATCTGTTCCGCCGGCAGCCCCAGTTGCTGATAATGAAGGCGCATCCGGTCACTCTCCACGGCGATGGCATCCGCATCGCCGCTGTTCATGATCCACGGTTGGGGCGGGGCAGCGCCCAGCGCCTGCATGGCCAATACCCGGCCGGCGGGCAGACGCAGCAACTTGCGGCCATGGTGCTCATACACCCAGTGTGGATAGAGCTTCCCCGCAATCTGGTTCGGCCAGCGATTGAGTTGATACTCCCTGCGGTGCATCACTGCCCCGGCGGGTTCGCTGGCATCCGCCACAGTGTAGGGCACCACGACTACCGGCAGACCAGCAGCCTGCACAGTTTGCGTCCAGATGTGCGTAGCATAGCCCACATTCTCCTCGGCCAGGATGAGCAGATCAATTTGCTGTTCCTGCAGGAAGCGGCTCACCTTTACCCGCAACCGGTGATATTCCCGCCACGCCCACGGCAGGCTGTTCGACAACCAAGGATACAGCCAGCGCCACACCCGGCGCGGCAGGGAAGCAGGGACTTCAGCAGATACAGAAGCCCCCCCCCGCTGCCCGCTCACCACGCAAGGCTTGCCATCCTGGTCATAGCAGGGGAAGCCCAGCTCCATGCAGGCAGCCATATCCCGTGCCTGGGCAGGATAGGCACGCGCAAAAAAGAATTCTGGCGCATAGCGGCCAGAATTTTGCAGGCATTGCGCCACACGGCGCAGCTCAGTGAAGTGGGTATCGAGGAAAACAACCTGCAGGGCTTTTTTCAATCAGCACCTCAGGCGGACTTGCCGTCTGTGAGCAAGGTCAGATCCGCATCCACCATCATGTGTACCAATTCTTCAAAAGTCACCTTCGGCGACCAGTTCAGGTATTTTTTTGCCCGGCTGATGTCCGCCACCATCAACTCGGCCTCGATTGGTCGAAAGAATTGGGGGTCCTGCACCACATAGTCCGCATAATCCAGGCCGAGGTACGAAAAAGCCGCCTCGCATAACTCACGTACCGAGTGCGTCTGGCCGGTACCGATGATGATGTCACGCGGGACATCCTGCTGAAGCATCAACCACATCGCTTCCACATAATCCCCGGCGAAACCCCAGTCACGGCGGGCTTCCAGGTTGCCCAGGCGCAGCTCCTCCTGCAAACCGAGCTTGATGCGCACTGCCGCATGGGAAATCTTGCGAGTGACATAACGGATATTGCGCCGCGGGCTTTCATGATTAAAGAGGATTCCCGAAACCGTGAACATATCATACGACTCACGGAAGTTGACCGTGGTGAAATGACCATACACCTTCGAAATCGCATACGGGCTGAGCGGGTGGAAAGGCGTGTCTTCCGTCTGCGGGGCAATTTTGGACTTGCCAAACATCTCGCTACTGGAAGCCTGATAAAAACGAATGTTCTTATCCACCAGGCGGATGGATTCCAGAATACGGGTTACGCCCAGGGCAGTCGTCTCTGCTGTCAGCAGAGCGTGATTCCAGGAATTATGCACATAAGACTGCGCCGCCAGGTTGTACACCTCATCGGGATGGTATTCCTGCAGAATGTTAACAATTGAATTGCTGTCGAGAAGATCCCCCTGCACGACGGTGATCTGACTGAGAATATCCTGGATCTCAGGTTCATTGACACTGGCCGTTGGGCGCACCATCCCGACCACATGGTAGCCTTTTTGAAGCAGAAATTCAGCCAGATACGAGCCGTCCTGGCCGCTGACGCCGGTGATGAGTGCGGTAGACATAAGCATTCCTTCCCAGGAAAATATAGCTTTTGATTAAATATTGTATCAGGTTTACGAAATGAAAAGAGGTTCCTGACACGGAAAAACAGAAACCTGTATCCTCCGATCGAATGCTTCTGCTTCACTCATGACTTGCTTTCTCTGAAAAATCCAGCTTAAGGTAATATATACGGGAACAAATTAGTCTGGAATATATATAGCCAATTGAATTCTCAAAGGAGACTCTGATGGCAATCCATGCCCGAAGTTTAAATAATTTCCAGGTTGAAATTAAGACTGCTACCCACACCATTCTGGCCGACGAGCCTGTTGAAGCTGGTGGAGATGACTCTGGCCCAAACCCATATGAACTTTTACTCAGCTCACTGGCAGCGTGCAAAATCATCACAGTCCAAATGTACGCTCGACGAAAGGGATGGGAATTAACTGGAATTGAATTAAATATGGCTACCCATAAAATCCACGCAGTGGATTGTACTGCTTGCGAAAGTGACCCAAAAGCCAAAATCGATGTTATCGAAACCCAAATAAAATTTCTGGGCGATTTGAATGCAGAACAAGTAGACCGGCTAAAACAGATCTCGGAAAAATGTCCGGTTCACCGTACCCTGACAAGTGAAACCAAAATTTACACAAGTTTGATGAATTGATCCTGTTCGAACCTTCTTCTCATCCAATACTCTCCTGTGCTTGTTGTATAAGGGGAAGGCTTACAAAAAACACACTGCACCCCAATTTTGGTGCAGTGTGTTTACCTGGTGAATTGTTGTGTCTAAGTAATTACTTCATCCACTCCAGCACAGGATCCATCAACGACTGCGTCATCACATCCACATAGCCCTTGTCTGTCACGGCAAATGCCGGAATGGCCGCCAGGGTGACGAAGGACAGGAACATGAAAGCGTCGGTCACCACGCAGCCCAGCTCGGCGGCGGCAGCCAGCAGATTCTGGCGCTGTTCGGCCAGCGTCCAGGCGTCCAGGTCCGTCAGCAGACCGCAGATGGGCAGCGGGATTTCCTTGACCACTTTACCGTCCTTGACCAGAACGATGCCGCCATTCAATTCGGCCACGCGGTTGGCCGCCACGGCCATTTCTTCGGGATCAGCCCCCATAACGACGATATTATGATGATCGTGGCCAATGCTGGAGGCCATCGCGCCGCTGCTCAGGCCAAAACCGCCAATGAAAGCCTTGCCGATATTGCCGGTCTTGTGATGACGTTCTATCACGGCGATGTGCAGCAGGTCCTGCGCAGTGTCGCTGTTGACATAACCATCTTTCACCGGCAGCACGGCCTCACCGCCTTCGGTGATCGGCACCCAGGGCAGGGTGCGCATGACGTGCATTTTGGCACTGGTAGCGCCTTTTTCAGCGGAAATAACCAGGTCAGCCGCCTTAACTTTCTTCTTGAGGTGAAAAGTTTTCAACAGCACTGCTTTGTGCTTTGGCAACTCCACGGGCACAGCCATCTTGCCGTTCTCGGCCACCAGTTTTCCGTTGGCAACCGTCTTCAAAACCCTGAAGTCCTCTGCGCCGGTGACAATGTTGATATCCGCACAGCGTCCGGGGGCCAGCGAGCCAATGTCCCGTTCCATTTGGAAGGAACAGGCATTGTTCAGGGTCGCCATCTGGATGGCGGTCACAAAGTCCACGCCCAAAGCCAGCACCGTGCGGATCAGATGATCGATATGGCCGTCGTTGACCAGGGAAACCGCACTGGTATCATCCGTCGCCAGGCACAACAGGCGCGAATCAAGCTTGTTTTCCGTCATCGCCTTAATCAATTCCGCCATTGTAGGAACGATAAGATTATGCCGGAGATGGACATAGATGCCATTGCGCGCCCGAATGAGCACATCTTTGGCACTCAGGGCCTCATGGTCATTGAGGATGCCCAGGGCAGCACAGGCATTTGCCAGCGGGCCTTCAATGTCAGGCAGGTGACCGGATAAAACCTTGCCGGCCTTACGGGTATCATCAATCGATTCAAGCAGTTCCGGCAGACCAAAGGCAATATATTGCGAAACCACTTCTGACAGGCCGACCACATCATCGCGCTGCAATGCCTTGCGGATGATGGCGGGGTCAATATGTCCGCCGCTGGTTTCCAGACCGGGCGAGAAAGGCACATGGGAAGGCACCACCCATTTGAATTTGAGGGCAGATTTTTTACTCTCCTCAACGATGGCTTCCATCGCGTCCATGCCGCCCACGACGCCGATCTCATGGAAATCGCTGAAGACGGTGGTCGTGCCGTGACATAAAACCACCTCGCCAAAACGCGCCGGGCTGAGGGCCGTGCTTTCAGGATGGATATGTCCGTCAATAAAACCCGGAACGATGTAATTCCCCTCGGCGTCAATTACCTGGGTGTTTTCACCGATGGTATAGTCCACCTCGCCGCTGGCCGCAATCCGGTCACCGGCAATTGCCACGCCGCCTTCGTAGATCTCTCCAGTGTACACATTGACGATACGGCCATTCTGAATGACAACATCGGCGGGGGTTTTTCCCATTGAGACATCGAACAAATGTTGATTCATATTCTTCTCCTGGTTACAGTCGTGCCCCTCAATTGTCCAAAGGATCAGTTAACCACATTAAAACGGTTGGGCAAATGGATCCCTGCTCGTTCGCGGATCGCATTAGCCCGCTGCTTCGCTTCTGTCAAAATATCCTGCTCGTTCACCACCAGAATTTCTTTATCGCGCATCAGCCAGCGTCCGTCTGCCATCACACTCTCGATATTCTCGGTGCGCATGGAGGTGACCATATTGGCAATCGGGTCATGCATCGGCAGCATGGTGGCCGTGTTGGGATTGACCACCACCAGATCAGCCTTCTTGCCCGCTTCCAGTGAGCCAATATCCTCCTGCATCAGGGCGCGCGCGCCGTCGCAGGTGACCATCGCCAGAATTTTTTCTGCCGGCATCACGGTCGAGTCCAGCAAACGCCCCTTGTGGATCAAGGAAGTCAACCACATCTCATCCACCAGGGTCATGCGGTTGTTGGAAGGTGCGCCGTCGGTGCCGATGGTTACGCACACCCCGGCGTCCATCATCTCCGGGATTTTGGCAAAACCCAGCACGCGCATTGCCGCCGCCGGGTTATGGGAAACCTTGACATGATGGTCGGCAAACATCTGGATCTCGTCATCCGTCAGCCAGACGGTATGCACCGCCAGGAAGTTTTTGTCCAGCACACCCAGATTTCTCAGATGGGTGACCGTGGTGGCACCGCGGGTTGCCTGGGCAAATTCCACCTCTTCCTTGATCTCGGCCACGTGCATGTGCACGCCAACTTTATATTTGTCCGCCAATTCTTTGGTACGAACGATTAGCTCATCCGAATTATTGAAAATCGTACGCAGGCCAAACCACACCTGAATGCGGTTATCGGCTTTGCCATGCCATTTTTCATAATTGGCAATCTGGGTTTCCAGGGCTTGTTGGGTATTCTCCTGCCAGACGGCAGGCAGCCCTTCGCCCATGTCCATCGTGGAGCGGGCCAATATGCCGCGGATACCCAGCTCGGTCACCGCGCGGCCCATGCCATTCACAAACTGCCCGCCTGGCTCGGCAAAGCAAGTCACCCCGCTGCGAATCTGCTCGATGCCGCACAGCAGGGAACTGACGTAGCTGTCCTCTTCGTTCATACTGCTTTCATACGGCCAGGTACGCTCGTGCAGCCAGGTGAGCAGGTCGACATCATCCCCCAGGCCGCGGCCCAACTGCTGGGATAAATGCACATGGGTATTGATCAGTCCCGGCAAAATCCAGCGATCCCGCAAATCTACCCGCTGGAGGTCCGGCTCAGCAGCCAACGCCGCCAACAAAGCATCATTTGGCCCAATCTTGAGGATGCGGTCATCTTCAATCAGGACCGCGCCGCATGTATACTGCCGGCGCTCTGCATCCATCGTAACAATACCCGCATGATGTAACAAGATTTTTGCCATCAAATCTCCTGAAAGTTTATCCGGTACGACTGATTAAAAACAGAAACAATGCCTCGCTGATTCGCGCGGCACCCCATGCGCATAAAAAATTACATCTGTCAACTACTATAACAAAACGTATTTTTAAAAGCAAGTGAATTATCGGAAAATTCATTAATATTCGATGATAGAAATCCATGGCTGAACGGGTATTCGAGAATCAGGGCTTTATCTTGTAATTTACATGAATTCCGTTATGTCGATTAATGGAATTGCGGATTTTCGGGAGAGGCTCCAATGAAAAATACTTTTCAAATTCAAGTCGTGCGGCGCAAAGTGCCGGGATCATTACCGCTGCTGGCACAATTATTGACCATCGGCCGGATTGTAAATTCCCCTGCGCCAACTCAAACGCAGATCATTGCTGCACGGAAATGCGTGGCTTACCTACCGGATGCATACCTATTGGCAGAAGCGATGCAAGCTCAACCCGACTGGTTTGTGACCCATGACAAGGAACATTTCCTCAACCGGCAACAGGAGATCCAGTTGCCCTTTGAAATCGGCACACCCGGAGATTATATTCAAAGGTTGAAAACAAAATCAAATATTTTCTAAGCGTGCTTGACAGACCTTAACCTAAAACCCTCAATGCCCATTTCTTCAACAGCGTGCGCAGACGCTGCTTGAAGGGCGGGGTCTTGTGCAGGTAGGGCAGCCAGGCAGGGTTAGTCTGTTTCACCCAGGGGATAAATTCTTCCCAGTCGAGGGCATCCAGTTCGCGCAGGCGGTCCATCCCGATCTGCACGCCATAGATCAGGTAATCGTCCGGTTTCAGATATTTGATGATCCCGCGGATCTGGTTGGTATATTCCCAGATATCCTCTTCCGGGGTTTTCTGGATATCAAACCGAACATTGGTAAACTGGCGTTTGCGCTTGCTGCGGCGGTTCATCACCTGATGATAATGGAAGGTGTCATCCACCCGTCCCCAGCGTTTGCCCGCGCCCTTCACCAGGGAGGCAATGATAATATCCTCATTACGAAAGAGATAATCATCATCGATCCGGGGCAGAACGTCGGCAAAGGCGGAGGTGCGCCCCATCTGGCTGCCCGAATAAGAGCGATCGAGTTTCGGCTCCAGCATATATTCAAACAGCGGGGTAATGCACTGCGGACATTCAAACCAGTCATACTCACTGCGGTGCCGATTCATCGTCTCAAACCAACCCGGCGGCAGGTAGACATCCGCGTGCAGATAAATGAACCATTCGGTCTCTACGGCTTCAATCAGTTTGCGGATGCTGTACCCCTGGGAATGGTATCTCGTATGATCCAGCACCTCCACCCGGGGAAATTCACTCGCAACTTTTAGCGTATCATCAATTACCCCGCCGTCCCCCAACAGAAGGCGATTGACGGGGATCTCGCGGTAAAAAGAAAGCAGATTGCTGCGAAAAAGCTCGTTGGAATGGATCACCGGGATGATAATGTCCACGGCGTTCTCAGGCTCGCGTTCATAGCGGTCTACAAAAGGGGCATCGTTGAAAAGCTCACGGAATATGGTTGTATCGGGTAGTTTAGCCATGGATCATTTCTCCTGGTGGTATTTTTCAATCAGTGAATCAAGTAATTCTAACATCCGTTGGCCGCTGCGGCCATCCAGAAAGCCCCAGTCCGGGGCAGCCTGCGCCTGGGCCGCGGCAGTCTGCTGTAAAAATGCGCTGTCCGTGGTCAGACGGTGCAGCAGCTCCTGAAAACCATCCTGCTCCTCGACATACAGCACGCCCTTGACATGCATGAAGCCCTCATAATAAAACCGGTAGACGTCATAATTGACCACCGGTTTGCCGCAGGCAATCGCCCAGCGGATGGTGGAAGAGACCGAGGTGACATACAGGTCACACAGCGGCACCACTTCGGCGGTCGGCTGGCGGGCAATCTTCACCCCCCAGTCCTCAATATAGCGCATGTCTTCATAGGAAACTGATGGATGGAGCAGGATGACGATATTCCAGCCTTGTAACGCCGCCAAAGAACGCACCCAGAATTCAACCAGCTCAGGATAAGTCTTGAAGTCACACTGCGGACGGCCGCCAAAAGTATAGAGCACGTCCGGAGGCAGGGCGGAAAGGAGCATAGGACGCTCCGCGGGTAAACCCAGCTCCCGGCACAGGGCAGCCTTGCGGGCGGGCGCATCCTGCGCGGCCGCCGCCAGGAGATCATCGGTCAGAGAGCCGGTGTTGACCAACTGCTCGCGGGGCAGACCGGCAGTTATATAAAAACGTACCATCTCTTCACTTTCCACGGCAATTGCATCGGCCGCACCGCTGCCCGCCACCCACGGCAGGGGCGGGGCCAGCCCCAGCCACTCCATCGCCAGCACGCGCCCCCACGGCATGCGAATCAAGCGCTTGCCGCGCCAGTCACGCACCCAATGCGGGTACAGCCATCCAGCAAAGCGGTTCATCAATGGCCGCAGGCTGTGTTTCGGGTCTGGCCAATAGGCTTCCGCCTGGGCCTGGCCGTTGTCCATCGTGGAGGAGACGATCACCACGGGAATAGCAAGAGATTGAGCCGCCTGTATGTACACCGCCGTGTCATAGCCGACCATATCTCCACCCAGCAGCAGCACATCCGGCTTTTGCCACAGAAGAAACCCCTTGATCTCTTGCTGGCGTTTTTTCAATGAACGGTATTGCACCAACAGGCTGGAACGCCGCCACTGATAAACAAAACGATGCCGCTTGCTGTTCCAGGACGAAATCAGTTCCACCCATTTTTGCGGCAGTCGATCTTTGAGTACCACCTTCCATCCGCCCACTGGCGGCACAGAATGACCGTCCGCGAAGTCAGGCTCGGATTTTATCAATTGCCCCCGAAAGTCAATCACTTGCATGCCAGCAGCCTGGCAGCGGGCAATATCTTTTTGAACCGTCGGGTAAGCAATCGAGAAATAAAATACCGGCTGATAATCAGGCGAATCCTTGAGGATCAACCCGGCATTGAACATCTCAACAAAAAAAGTATTGATATGCACAACCAGCAGAACGCGTTTTGTCATCGCTGCCGCGCCAATCAACCGCGCCGGCTGCCGCGGCCCAGCAGGAAACCCAGCACCAGCCCGGCCAGCAGGCTGAGCGCCGTCAGACTACGCTTGCGTCCCAATTGACCGAGCAGATGATCCAGCCCGGCGGATGGTTTGGCATAGGCCACATCGCCGCCAACCGTGGTTTTGGCGGGGATACGGGCATACTCCTCCGGCGGCGAGGGCAGTTCTTTTTCACTATACGCCTGCCAACGTTTGCCTTCTTTTTCTGTCATCACCGGCAGACCGTCGACAAGCGGATATTTACGGCCGCAATACGGCTCCTGACACACCAGCCAACGGTCATCGACCAGCTTGAGTCTGCCCGGGTCGGGCGTGCCGTCGTGAGCATGTTCGGCCAGGCAGGCCGGGCAGCGCAGGGCCGCCAGCAGGTCTTCCCGCACATCGCCCGCATAGGCCATCTCTCCCGGCTCTTTTATCGCGCGCAGTTCAAAATGCAGCCCCTCGAGGATATTGTTCAAATACTGACTGAGAAAATAAAGAATGCGCGCACTGGGGATCCAGTGCAGCACTTTCGCGTTGTATTGCTTGTCCACCCGCAGCACATCAAACCGCGCCTCAGAGTAATAAGACCGTCCGACACGTTTGCCAAAGAAATCAAAAGAGCGTTCGGTGAAAGCGCGTACGTGGGTTGGGTCCATGGCGGTGTATTGGCTGTTCCAGTTAACCACGCGAATGAACACCCGCCCATCAGGCCGCAGAATGCGGTGCAGCTCTTCCATCGTCGCAATCGTATCAGGAATATGCTCAATCACATCGTTCAGATAAATCACGTCAAACGTATTGGCAGGGAAAGGATAAGGACGTTCTTCCAGATTGACCACCACATCCACGCCAGTCAGGGGCACCACATCCAGCCCTACCGTCCCGCTGACCTTCGCCGTTCCACAGCCCAAATCAAGTGTGTTCATTTCTTCACCTCAAATCGGTTCAGGGTTTCTTCTATTATATCGTCAGACGGGGGGTTTTAATGGATAACAGGAATGAGGAGAAAAGGGAAGAGCCAGAGGTTTATAAATGGGCTGAATTACAAAAAAGACCCTGACGGCAGTGGTTGATCTGCCGCCAGGGCTGAAAGAGGAGAGCGGGATTTGGGTTCCGCTGCTAATGGTATCCTTCGCCCGGAAGAAGCACAGCCTTACTTCTGGCCGGTTTTGATCTTGACCCCCTCAAATACCACTTCGACATCTTCGGCATATCGCAGGCCATTCTTCTTGTCATGGCGCATAAATTTGGGCGCCTCAATTTTGACCTTAAGTGTATATTTACCGTCTTTGGGTACTTGCCAGTTACGGCCATAATGGTAAAGCCACGGATGCCACAGGAACTCCTGCTTATGCGTGCCGATTTCTTCATCATTTTCATCCACGACGGTCACGCTGATATTAAGATTGGGAATGAAGCGGTTGTCTGCGCCGTCGCGCACCGAAATCTCGATGTGACAATTTTTCTTGCCGGGCTCCTGCCATTTCAATTCCTTTTGGGAGAGCTTATACATGCCTTCCGCCTTTTCAATGGCGTAGGCTACCACATAGTTACCGGCCATTTTTTCCCCGCCGCTATCGGCTTCTTCCTTTGCCATATGCTTTAAGGCGGTCAGATAAGCTTCGCCCTGGTCACGGGCCATGTCCAGTTGTTCGGGCTTGGCCTCATCACTTTCTTTCATAGGTGGGGTTTTTGATTTTGTTTCCATGCTGTTTCTCCTGTTTATCTGAATAGTTTAAGTTTTGGTTATATTTTAGCGAATCAATCCATCCGGCACGCCATTGGGGAAAACATCCTGAATGGCAGCCTGGATTTTGCCGATCCGGTTCTCCGGGTTGGGATGGGTGCTGAAAAACTCCGGCGGCCGATTACTGCTGGAAGATTCCGCCAGGATTTGCATCACCTCAACCATCGAACGGGGATCATAGCCTGCCTGCGACATGATCTTGACCCCCAGGGTGTCGGACTGGATCTCATCCTCCCGGCCAAATTTCATATTGACCAGCTGTCCGATCAGCACGGCTACCTGAGCGGTATTGCGGCTGCGGGGATCATTGGGGTCATAGGTAGCAAGTACGACTGCGCCGGTCAAACCCTGGGTAAGCTGAGACTCGGCAATATGCTGCGCGCCATGCCGGGAGATGACATGCACAATTTCATGCGACAGCACGCCGGCCAGCTGACCCTCGGTTTCGATACGGTCAAATAATGCCCGCGTGATAAAAACCTGCCCGCCGGGCAGTGCAAAGGCATTGATCGTATCTTCGTCTGCCAGCAAATGAAATTCATAAGGATAATCGGCCTGGTTAGCAATGCTGGATTGAACAAGGCGCTGACCCACGATTTGCACGATCTGTTGGGCGCGCGGATCGGTGTCCAGACCATCAAACTGGTTGATCATCTCTGGCGCAGACTGTAAACCAAGCGCGATTTCCTGCTCCGGCGTGATAGAAACGTATTGATTTTCACCGACCACCGGGTTATACACTCTCGAGCTAAAAAAGGAGATCAGGGCAAAGGCAGCCATGCCCAGACCCAGCATGATGCGTAACAAGCCTGCCCCGCCTGAGCGGGATCGCGGACGTAGTCTTTGTCTGGCATTTCTTTGAGGAATACGAATGTTAAACATCACCACTCTCCCTGCTCTCTGAAATGATCTCTGTTTGTGGTTGCTCCGGTGGACGCAAAAGGAAAGGCTCATCGATCAGGCGCTCATCTTCAAACAGCTCGTACAACAACCCAGCCAATGCGCCAAAAAAGATATGGGCGAGCAGGATCATCCAGTTGCGGTAAGGAATCATCCAGGGAAAAAGCAGAGAGAAGGTGTAGAAATTCATTACATAAATAACTACCCCCATCAGCGCCCCACCGATGAAACCCACAATCATTCCCCAGCGGTGAAAAATGAGCGCAATCAGCCAGGCGAACAACAGGGACAGAACAAAATGGATTAACAGCGCCACCAGGTAAATACCGGGCACCAGTCTCGCCTGGGCAGGAATGACTGTCGGCCCCAACAGCACAGAGGCCATAATGCGCACAATTAATAGCAGATCTCCTAAAATGATCCAGGGCAATAAAATGCTCAATAGCAGCATCACCGCACCGCTCAACAGGCCGGACCAAAGCACGGCCGTGCGGTCCAGTCGAGCAGGCAGTTGAACAGACGAGGATGAACTCATGTTAACCTCCTCCCCCGCCGTTCCGATTTACCAGTGAAATTTTCCAGAAAGACGGGTTGAGATTCAAGCGGGATATTTTCTTTTTTCTGATATTGCGGTAGAAGCTGGACGGAATAAGGGATAACCTGACGAACGGGCTGATTGTCCCTGCCCGGATAACGGTGGAAGGAGGCGCCGCCGGTGTGTGGCCCTGCTTCCACTGGGGCTGCGGATTCCCTGTTTTCAGGAGCATGTTCGCCGGCATGGATTTTTGAGCCATACAGATTGGCATACACCTGGGTAAATTCAGCGCCAAAGAAAAGAATTTGGGCCGAGTAATAGATCCATACCAGCAAAACAGCCAGCGACCCGGCCGCACCGAAGGAAGCACCGACCGAGCTATTGCCAAGATAAAGCCCGATGGCATATTTACCCAACATAAAAAGAAACGCGGTAACAAACCCTCCCAGGAAGACATCCTTCCAGGCCACATCGGTTTCAGGCAGGAACTTAAACAGCAGCGAAAAAATGAAACCAACCACCAAGAGAGTTACCACAAAATTCAGGATCACCAGGATAAAGTCAGGCAGCGGCAGCAAACCGTAAATATACTCGCCAAAAGCTGTCAAACTGGTGCTGATCACCAAAGAAACCAACAGCAAAAATCCGACGGCAATCACCATGGCAAAGGAAAAAAGATTTTTGGCAACAGTAGATTTCACTGCTTCCCAAGCCCCTTTGGTTTCCTTCTCGGGAATTTCCCAAATGGTGTTTAAAGTAGCCCGAAGTTGCCGGAATACCCCAATCGCCCCAAAAATGAGGACAACCACCCCAATCAAGGTAGAAACGATGCCTCCCTGTATGTTGGCGCTGGCATCCTGCAGCATGGCCTGAACAAAATCGGCGCCTTGTGCGCCAATCAATCCCTGCATCTGGTTCAAAAGCTGACCCTCGACAACATCCCGGCTCCATAACAAGCCGGCAATGGCCGTGGCAATGACCAGCAGCGGCGCCAAAGAGAAAATCGTGTAATATGCCAATGCAGCTGCCAGGCGGGACACATGATCATCCTGCCATTCCTGCAACGTTTTTTTGAAAAGCTCAATTATTTTTTGAATAGTCGTCATCATTGTATGCTCAGCAAGAAGAATGAAACCGGTTCCACGGCACCGAATATTTGTCGTGGAACCAGTCACCGGCGAGAGTTACTGTAACGCCTGCCTGGCGTCTTTAGCCCCTTTTTTTAGTATTCTGGCTTCCTGCTTGCCAACCCGTTGACCCACATCTTTCAATTTTTCTACGCGGTCACGAACTTCATCCGCGACATCGTTGGAGAAATCCTCTACCCGTCCGCGGGTCTCTTCGAGGGTATTCATTGCCTTGTCACGCACTTCCACACCTTTTTCGGTCAGCATCGTGCGGGTTTTTTCACCAGAATGAGGGGCCAGTAAAAGTGCTGTGCCGGCGCCCACCACAACACCGATAAGAAAACCTGACAACCAGCCATGCGTATTTGATTCGTTCATTTTTCTGCTCCTTCCCAAAGTAAATTAGCGTATCGTACCGGTAAAAGTCGTGGGAGTTTAAGGAGGAACCAATGGGTACGAAAGACCACCTTAAGCCTTATTCCCATGACACTGCAAAAAGCCTGATCAAGCTTGAGTGTTATATGACAATTGTAGAATTAAAGCTGTGTGAGGGAAATGGGGAAGTGCCCTGCCAGGTATTAGGGACATCCCTAATGGACGGTGGGGGTGGTTGTCTTTGAGTATATTTTTTCCAGGAATGGGTGGGGGGTGCCCTCGGCAGAACTCGAAGATTGTCCCCTCAATGCCCCCTTCGGAGATACTTCGCGAGGGATCTGCAACCTTAAATAAAAAAACCAGCAAGCTGGTTTTCTGTGCCCTCGGCAGAACTCGAATCTGCAACCTTTTGCTCCGCAAGCAAGCGCTCTGTCCAATTGAGCTACGAGGGCATTTTCCCCTGCTGTACAGGGCTACGTTAATATACCGCCAACTGTCCGAATAGTCAAGTGGCAGGTTGTATCAAATCCTGTTTTCGTCGTCCTGCTGCTGTTTGACACACAGCAGTAGCCCATCTCCAATCGGCAGCAGGGTGCAGTGCAGGCGCGAGTCAGCAAAGGCCAGCTCATTGGCACGGTGCACCGGTCATGCGCACCAGCAGCCCCAGCAAACGTCCCACATCCAGACCAACATTGGGGCGCGTGTCCATGCGCGCGTCCTGCTCAGCGGTGATCGCATTCAGCACGGGCAAATCTGGGATAATAAACCCATGGATATAGTCGGTGATTGTCATGAAAATTCTCCTTGAAGGGCAGCATCTTCATTATCCTTGCATTTAGCCGGTTTGGCAACCGCCTCAAACAAAAAACTTTTCTTTGCAGCTTGGCGTCTTTGCGTGAAATAGTAATTTTTATTCCAGCTGCTCCAAACTATTTTTGCTCCACCGGTATCAATTTTGCCCGCCACAGGCCGCTCTGTTGACATGCCCTCCGCCAGACGTTACAATCAAGCCCGACGATGGATATTCTCTCAAACCTTAACCCCCAGCAACAGCAGGCCGTGACGGCCGGCGACGGCCGCGTGCTGGTGCTGGCCGGCCCCGGCTCCGGCAAGACGCGCGTTCTCACCCGCCGCGTGGCCTATCTGATTGACCACCTGAACGTGCCGCCGTATGCCATTCTGGCAATGACCTTCACCAACAAGGCCGCCAAAGAGATGAAGGCGCGCGTGGAAACCATGCTCGGACCGCAGGCGCGCGGTCTGTGGGTGGGCACCTTTCACGCCATTTGCGCGCGCATCCTGCGCATGCAGGTGAACCACATCCCCTTCACTTCCAATTTCGTGATTTTTGACGCCGATGACCAGACACGGTTAATGAAACAGGTGCTCAAAGACCTCGGCATGGACGACAAGACCAACCGCCCAGGCAGCCTGCTCAACTATATTTCAAATGCCAAGAACAACCTCATCCTGGCGGATGAATTCACCCCGATCAATTACCGCGAGCAAATCGTCAAGCCGGTCTATGAACGCTACCAAAGCATGCTCCAGGCCAATAATGCCCTGGACTTTGACGATCTGCTGCTGTGGACCGTGCGCCTGCTGACCGACAACGCCGAAGTACGCGAACAGTATTCCCGCAGTTTCCAGCACGTGCTGGTAGATGAATTTCAGGATACCAACCAGGTGCAATATGAGATCCTCAGGCTGCTCTCGTATGTCAATGGCAACCTGTTTGCCGTCGGCGATGAAGACCAGTCCATCTATCGCTGGCGCGGGGCGGACTACCGCAACGTGATGCGCTTTGAGGAAGACTATCCCGATTGCCAGAAGATCCTCCTCGAGCAGAACTACCGCTCCACGCAGTTGGTGCTGGATGCCGCCCAGGGGGTGATCAACAAAAACACCAACCGCACCCCCAAGCGCCTGTTCACCGACAACGACCGCGGCGCGCGCATCATCCTGCACGAAGCCGATGACGACCAGGGCGAAGCGCAGTTTGTGGTCGATACGATCCGCCGCCAGATGAACAGCGGGGCAAAAGGCAGTGACTTTGCGATCATGTACCGCACCAATGCCCAGTCCCGCCGCTTTGAAGAGGCCTTTCTGCACGCGGGTATGTCCTACACCATCGTCGGCGCGCAGCGTTTCTATGGCCGCCGTGAGGTCAGGGACATCATCGCCTATCTGCAACTGATCCACAACCCGGCAGACGAGATCAACCTGGCGCGGGTGATCAACGTACCGACGCGCAAAATTGGTAACACCACCCAAAACCACCTGGCAGCTGCCGCCCGTCAAGCCGGTATCCGCCAGCAGGCCGTGCTGCTTGACCTGGCCCAGCATAAAGAAAAATCCCCGTATTGGGATCAAATGGGACGCGGTGCCCTCGCCCTGGCCGATTTCGGGCGTATGCTCACCAAATGGCAGGAGAAAGCATTGGCCGAAGAGCTGCCCGCCCTGTTTGACAGCATTCTGGAAGACACCGAATACCACATGTACCTGGATGACGGCACGGAAGAAGGAGAAGATCGCTGGGAAAACGTGCAGGAGCTGCGCAAACAGGCCTACGAACACCGTGAAGGCGGGTTGAGCGAATTCCTGGAAAACCTGGCCCTGGTCTCCGACCAGGACACATTGCAGGATACCGGCGACTCACCGACCCTGCTCACCCTGCATGCCTCGAAGGGGCTGGAGTTCAACCAGGTGTTCATCACCGGCCTCGACGAAGAATTATTGCCCCACAGCCGCTCGTTTGATGACCCCGAGGAGATGGCCGAAGAACGCCGTTTGCTGTATGTGGGCATCACCCGCGCGCGCCAGCAGGTTTACCTGGTGCGCGCCGAGCAGCGTTTCACCTACGGGCAGCCCTCCTACAGCCGGCCCTCACGCTTCCTGGAGAATATTGACGAAGACCTCATCCAGCGCGATGGAAAAAAGAAACAGAGTCAGCTTTTTTCAACGAAGTACTCCTCCTGGGGTAATGCCGAGAAAAAAAACCAGCGCTGGACATCCTCCAGTTGGCAGCAGAAAAGCCATTCTGCCGAAAACGACGAGCCGCGCAAAGCCCCGCCCATGCGCGCTGAACCGGTAAAACAGAAGAAGCAATCGGATAGCAAGTGGAATCTCAGACCACGCACATCGGGGAACACTGTACACAAAACCACCCCAAAACGCGCCCCCACCGCCGCGCCGCGCGCCGTGGAAACTACGTTCAAAGCCGGGATGAAAGTCAGCCATGCCAAATTCGGCCCGGGCGAAGTACGCGAAAGCAGCGTGGATGCCAACGGGGAAGAAGTTGTGAAGGTTTATTTTTCGGATCAGGATCGTGAGATCAAAATCCTCACCTCGTTTGCCAAGCTGGACATTATTGAATAACTGCTGTAGATGAAAGCAAACCGCTCCCTTCGACAAGCTCAGGGAGCGGTTTGTTCTTTTCATTCCGCAGACTCAAATAGCGGTTTCGTATCTCAATTCCGCTTGGCCTCCCCCAACATCACATTGAGGGCTATGGTTTCCCCATTGCGAAAAACCTGTACTTCAACCGAATCATTCGGGCCATAACTGTAGAGCACATTGGCGAAGCTCATCTGGTCGTTGATCTCCTGCCCGCCGATGGCCGTAATAATATCATCCGGTTGCACCCCCGCTTTTTCCGCCGGGCTGCCAGGCAGCACGGTGAACACATACGTACCCCATTCCACTGGCAGGTTATACCGGCTGGCAATCGCGGGATTCACATCCTGAGAGCGGACACCCAGATACGGGCGGGCAAAATACCCGTTGGCAATGATCTGTTCGCTGATAATGCGCACCTTGTTCGCCGGAATGGCAAAGCCCAGGCCTTCAGCCACTGCCCGGCCGGCACCCCCGCCGCCGCGCACAATAATCGTATTGATCCCCACTACTTCACCGGCCAGGTTGACCAGCGGGCCGCCGGAATTACCCTGGTTGATGGCCGCATCGGTCTGGATCAAATCTTCCATCTGGTACCCGTTGCCGATATCAATCATCCGTCCCGTAGCGCTGATGACACCAACGGTAACGGTATTTTTGAACGTCCCCAGCGGCGAACCAATGGCAATCACGGTTTCACCCGGTTTTAGCTGGTCAGAATTGCCCAGCGGGGCAACGGCCGGCATCTCGCCTTCGGCTTTCAGGACGGCCAGATCATCAAGATCGTCATAATTGATCACTTCGGCTGCCCGTTCACTGCCATCCGCCAGCACCACACGCACCTCGGTTGAGCCTTCAATGACATGATAATTGGTGAGGATATAGCCCTCCGCCGAGATGATCACGCCGCTGCCGCTGGATTCGCCGCCGCCTGAAATCCCAAACATACCCGGCTGGCCGGGAATGGCCGCCAGCACGGTGACGACCGCCGGGCCAACCCGTTCGACGGTGCTGGTAACGGCGCTGTCCACATCGGTAGGGATTATCGTGATCGCCTGAGTTTGTGGCTGTCCATCATTGGCAGCCGGCACAGGGAGTACCTGCGCGGCTGGCTGGTTGTTTTCAATTATGTTTTTAACGATCAGGCCGCCGGTCACAGCCCCTGCCAATGCGCTGCTGCCAGCAACAACAAGGATCAAAGCCACAAACAGAAACGTCCTCAGTCCTGATTTCCTGCTTGGCGGTTGGTTGATATACATAAAATTCCTTCTTTCAGCGCCTGTTCATCTTCCGGGATTGAAAGCAGAACTCGCACACCACTTAAGGTTTCAGTAAATAGACGTCCCAAGTCAGGTTAATTTTACGCCATGGATTTTAAGAATTTCTTAATGTTTTGTATACGTTGTGTAAAAACCAGGAATTAGGGATTAATCTCATAACTCTTCCTCCAATAATGCTGTTTTTTTGGGGGAGGCGGGAGTAAATCGCGGGTTGACATCTTTCCGCCCTTGCAGTATCCTTATCCCGCGTTCGAGCGGGACCGGCGCGGCAGAGGCCTGCGAACCCCGTCAGGTCCGAGAGGAAGCAGCGGTAAGAAGGTTTCTCTGGGCGCCGCCGGATAACCTGCTCGAACGTATTTTATTACAAAAACTCCCCAATACATTAGATTGGAAGGTCACAACTCAATGAATACACCTCCCGTTTGTGATTATGAAGGCTCGGATTATCAGGCTGCCTTTTGGGATAAAGGCGGACGGGCATACGAAGACGGTGCCGAAGAAATCGCCCTGAAGCGGCTGCTGCCGCGCTCCGGCAAACTAATGTTGGAAGTGGGGGCCGGCGCCGGCCGCAACACCCACCGCTATCAAGGCTTTGAGCAGGTTGTCCTGCTGGATTACTCCCTCACCCAATTGCAGCAAGCCCGGCAGCGGCTGGGCGGCAGCGAACGCTATCGCTATGTCGCCGCCGATGTCTACAGGCTGCCTTTCGTGGACGGCCTGTTCGACTCGGCGACCATGATCCGCACCCTGCACCACATGGCTGATGCCCGTCTGGCGCTGGCTCAGGTGCGGCGTGTGCTGCAATCCAAAGCGATTTTCATTCTGGAATTTGCCAACAAACGCAACATCAAATCGATCCTGCGCTATACTTTCAAACGCCAGAGCTGGAATCCCTTCTCGCCGGAGCCGATTGAATTTGCCGCGTTGAATTTTGACTTTCATCCCGCCACCGTGCGCACCTGGCTGAAGCTATGCCAGTTCTCCATTGAGCGCCAGTTGACCGTCTCCCATTTCCGGATTGGCCTGCTCAAACGCATTCTGCCCCTGCGTCTGCTGGTCTGGCTGGATGCCCTGGTGCAGCCTACCGGCAACCTGTGGCAGCTCAGCCCCAGCGTCTTCGTACGCAACCGGGCGGTAGGTGAAACGCCTCCTGCTTCGGCTGGGGCGTTCTTCCAGTGTCCGGCCTGCGGCGCGCCCCTGGCCGACACCCCGCCCGAGCTGCATTGCGAAGCTTGTGGATGCAGCTATCCCGTGGTAGATGGCATCTACGATCTGCGGATCAAAGAGGAATAAGCTTTTTCTTAAATAAAAACGCCCGCCGATGCAATTCAGCGGGGGTTTGATTTTAAATGAGCTTTCGTTTCAGTCTTCTTTGAGAATATATCCCACACCGCGCACGGTCTGGATCAGACGGGGTTCTCCCTTTTCTTCCAGTTTCTGGCGCAGATAACGCACGTACACATCCAGCACATTGCTGGTGCCGCCAAAGTCATAGCGCCACACGCGATCAAAAATGACATCACGGGTCAGCACCTGGCGGGGATGGCGCAGGAACAATTCCAGCAGGTCAAATTCTTTGGCGGTGAGTGAGATCAACCGATCGGTACGGCGCACCTCCCGGGTTTGCAGGTCCATCGTCAAATCGGCAAAACTCAACAATGGTGTTCGTTCGGATTTCGTCCGGCGCAGTAATGCCCGCACCCGGGCCAACAATTCATCCAGCTCAAAGGGCTTGGTCATATAATCATCGGCGCCGGCATCCAGTCCCTGCACACGATCATCCAGGGCATCATTGGCCGTGAGCATCAGAATCGGCATGGTACAGCGATTGCGCAGCTGCTGCACCACTTCCAAACCGCTCATCCCTGGCAGCCGCCAATCCAGCATCACCAATGCCGGACTGTGATTCTCAGCGATGATGATCCCGGTTTCTCCTTCCTGGGCCGTTTCAACATGATACCCGGCCTGAGACAAAGCTTTCTCCAGGATACGCGACAAGGTTTTATCATCTTCAATGATTAAAATTTTTTCGTCCATCTGCCTCTCCACTATCTTAATATACCATATCCCTTAACATTCGTTAAGCTTTTTAATCCTTTCAGTTTTCATCTTATCCGCCAGTTTCGCACGATTTTTTGTATCCAATCTCATATTTTGTCGGCGCCCTGATATACTTCGAAACGCGATAAGCCCATTTTATGGGCTATAATCAATTCTATGAATATTACAAATTTACGGCGTCCGTTGTGGGTCGATCAAGAGGATTCTTTTAAAGCCATGATTGAGGACCTCCAGCAGCGCCCGATCATTGCCGTTGACACCGAATCCAACAGCCTGTATGCCTACCAGGAGCAGGTGTGCCTGATCCAGTTCTCCACCGTGGATGCCGATTACCTTATTGATCCACTGGCCATTCAGGATATGAGCCCTTTGGGGGCCATCTTTGCAAACCCGGACATCGAGAAAGTCTTCCATGCAGCAGAATATGACGTCATCTGCCTGAAGCGCGATTTTCAGTACGAATTCAATAACCTGTTTGATACGATGGTTGCCAGCCGCATCCTCAGCCGGGAAAACCAGAGCCTGGGGGGGGTGATCAAAGACCTGTACGGGATTAAGCTGGAGAAAAAATACCAGCGCGCAGACTGGGGCATGCGTCCGCTCAAGCCGGGCATGCTGGAATACGCCCGCCTGGACACCTATTTCCTGATTGATGTGCGCAATCGCTTCCGCGCTGATTTGCAGCAGATGAACCGCTGGCAAATGGCACAGGAGGATTTTGCCCGCCTGTGCAGGATCACCGTGCCCGAAAATAACACCGAAAAAGAAAAATGCTGGAAGGTGCTCGGCAATGAAAAACTGCGGCCTGAACAGCTTGCTGTGCTGCAAGCCCTGTGCGCCTACCGTGAAAAACGCGCCAAAACCATTGACCAACCCGTGTTCAAAGTGCTCAACAACAAAACCCTGCTGGCAATTGCCAAAGCCATGCCGCGAGACCTGGTCGATTTGGAAAATATCCCCGGTCTGAGCAGCAAATTGGTTAATCGCATTGGTGAAAAGCTGGTTAAAATTGTCGAGAATAATCGAAGGAAAAAACCATACAAGCGTTCGTCAAATCATAACCACCTGGATCCGATTCTTGTGGCTAAAGTGGAAGCCTTGCGTATGTGGCGTAAAAATACCGCACAGAAAATCGGGGTCCCTTCGGATGTGATCCTCCCGCGGGAAATGCTTTACGAGATTGTTGCCGCCGCCCCCCAGGATATGGAAGCACTGCAACCGGTGCTGGCTGATTTTCCCTGGCGATATGAGCAATATGGCGAGCATATCCTGAAAACCTTGCAGGAAACGACCGCTTAAATAATGTCCCGGCATTAAAGGAAAAGTCTCATGAAAATTCATTTTAATGGCGCTGCGCAAACGGTAACCGGTTCGCAGCATTTGCTTGAAGTTAACGGCCGCCGCCTGCTGCTGGATTGCGGCCTGTTTCAGGGCAGACGCAGTGACACCTACAAGAAGAATCGCGAATTTAGCTTTGATCCCGCTCAAGTTGACGCCTTGCTGTTATCGCATGCCCACATTGACCACAGCGGCAACATCCCCAACCTGGTGAGAAAAGGCTTTCACGGACCCATTTACGCTACCGATGGTACCTGCGCCCTGGCAAGCATCATGCTGCGCGACTCGGGCCACATCCAGGAAGCAGATGCACGCTACGTCAACAAGAAACATCGCAGGAAAAACTTGCCCCTGGTGGAGCCGCTCTACACCATCGAGGATGCCGAACGGGCTGTGGAACTGTTCCAGTCCGTGGAGTACGACCAGCGTTTTGAAGTCGTGCCGGGCGTGGTGGCACAGTACGTGGAAGCAGGCCATATCCTCGGTTCTGCCGGCATCGTGCTGGACATTGAAGAGAAAGGCCGCAAACTACGCCTGTGGTTCTCCGGCGATATTGGCCGCCTGAAACTGCCCCTGCTGCGCGACCCGGTATTACCGGAAAATGCAAATTACCTGTTAATGGAAAGCACCTACGGCGACAAAACCCACCGCGACCCGGAAGATGCCTACATCGAGTTCCGCGACACCGTCAAACGCACGATTGCGCGCGGCGGCAAGATCATCATTCCCGCCTTTGCCGTGGGCCGCACCCAGGAGCTGGTCTACGACCTCAACCGCATGGTCACCGAGAAGGAGATTCCCTATATCCCGGTATATGTAGACAGCCCGCTGGCAGTGAATGCCTCCGACGTGTTCCGCCAGTTCTCCCGCTACTTTGATGAAGAAACCCGTGAATTTGTAGAAAAAGGCAATCACCCTGCCCTGAATTTCAAAAACTTGACCTATACCCGCTCGGTAGAAGAGTCCAAGGCGATCAACTACCAGGATGGCCCGATGGTGATCATCTCCGCTTCCGGCATGGCGGAGGCCGGACGCATCCTGCATCATTTGAAGAACAATATTGGGGATCCGAAGAACACCATCCTGATCGTTTCCTGGCAGGCGCCGCACACCCTGGGCCGCCGCCTGGCCGAGCAGGAACGCGAGGTACGCATCTTCGGTGAAACCTATTACCGCAAAGCCGAAGTCGTGACCATCGGCGGGCTTTCGGCGCATGCCGGTCAGGATATGCTGCTTAAATACGCCACCGCTTCTGTCGACACCCTCCAGCACATCTTCCTGGTGCACGGCGAGCCGCGCGGGGCGATGCCCTTGATGGAAAAGATACAGGCCGCCGGCTTTAAGGCAGTTTCTTACCCGCAAATGGGCGAGGTCGTGGAAATTTAGGATACTCTCTGCTATAATTGGCCTGCTTAACCAGGCAGCATGGAGAGGTGCCAGAGTGGTTGAATGGGGCGGTCTCGAAAACCGTTGTGGCCTTCCGGGCCACCGTGGGTTCGAATCCCACCCTCTCCGCTGAAACAAACAAGCCGGACGGCAATACGCCGCCCGGCTTTGATTCATCATAGCTGCTGCCTATCTCTATACTATAAACCTTTCACCCACTCCAATCCCTTCACGGCTGCCGCTTCCTCCCCCAGATGCAACTGTTCCGCCCCCAGATAGGCGAGTAAATGCCGGAAGGCTTCCTGCAGAGCAGCCTGCATTTCAACAGTCACTGCCACGTCCGCTTCCCACCACCAGTTCTTGATCGTGACCGTGCCGTTTTTCTTATCCCGTCCCGGCTCAAAGCGGGCCACAAAGCGGTCGCCATACAGCACCGGCAGCACATAATAGCCATACTCGCGCTGCGCGGCGGGCTTGTAAACCTCCCAGCGGTAGTTGAAACCAAACAGGGCTTCAATCAAACGCCGGTCCCACAGCAGGTTGTCCAGCGGGGCGATGATGGCCGCCTGTGGCGCGGGGTCTTCACCGTTCAGGCTTTCCTGCAAAACGGGCAGGGCTGCGCTGCGCAGGTAACAAGGGTAAGGGATGCCATCCACCTGCACTTCGCATAGCTTTTTTTCTGCCACCAGCCGCTCTACCGCGGTCTGGCGTTCTCCGCTTTTCAGGCCATCTATCCCCACCCAGGCATCCGAAGCCCGATTCCACAACAGACCCACCCCGCCGATGCGGCGCAGCAGCGCCCAGGCATAGAAATCTTCCTGGCTCGGGTTGGGGTCCGGCGCAGACAGCAGGCCGGCAGGCAAGTGGCGGCTGGCAAGATCATACACCTTGCGGGTATGTACTTTGTGATGGATGACCAGCTCGCCGCTGAAATACAGCGTCTCCAGGGCCGCGCGTGACATGCGGGTTGGCCCCCACGGCCAGTGGATCGGGTCATTGAAATCCAGCTGAAGCGATGAAAGCGGGCCGCGTTTGTGGATCTCCGCCCGCACCTGCGGCAGCACGGCTAGCAGGTTTTGTCCCTTACGCTCCTGCCGGCGCACCTCGTCATCCCGCCGGCGCTGGAAGAAAGGCCAATCCGCAGCAGGGTAGATCGACATGACCTTGTCCCAGCCATCCACCAGCAGACGGTCTTCATACAGCAGTTCACGCAGCAGGACCGGCTTAAAATCCGCGATCCGCGATTGAAGCACCAAATCGGAATTGTGGCCGACAATGTTCAATGGATCGTACTGAATACAGCCCACCCGCTCGAAATAAGCCAGTATGGCCGCTTTTCCATTGACAGCACGCGGCGGATACAGCCCCTGATATGTCAGCAAAAAACGGCGCGCCTGTATGTTGGTCATCTGGATGGTTTCCATGGTTTCTCCGGCAGATCACGTTCAAGACGATAGCAAACACCCCAAGGAGCTTCCTTGAGGTGCTTACAAATATCAGAAATTTAATTCCTTGCACATGTCACCCATGACACAGCAAAGCAACGAGAAATCTACGCTGCCTGTTCTTCGACGGTGGTAAGCATCCCTTCAAGAAGCGTCTCAAGCGCCATGGTATGACTGCACCGCCCCCGCGACTGGAAGAAATTGCATCCGCAGGTCATTTTTCCATCCTCAAACGTAACGCGGTGCAAATTGTTCTCCCCTTCCACGTTGACAACGAAAGATTCAAACTGAAAACGACCGCGGCCTTCTGCTGCATAACGTTTCGCCTTTTCGATTTTGCCAATCATGCCAGAGTCCATATTCGTAGTTCTCCTTTTAGGTACAAATTTAAACACAAGGCACGCCGAACACCGGCGCGCCTTGAAATTCACCTATCCAATTGTTTTCCAGTAATACTCGCATAATGATCAGTATTATCCTTTCAATTCGGTAATAATAGTATACCAGAAACAGAAAGCCAATAGCAAGCCAGAGTTAATTATCCGGCAACCCATTCCAGACTCGATCATCATAAAGTCCCTGTCCAGGCAAAAATATATGCTAAAATACATCTTAATACCCCTATTCTTTTCATCCATGGGGTAAATTAATTCTGGTAATAGTGGTGTATGATACCTCTTACTCGTGAACAATTGGAAGAACGTCTGGTGGCGCTGCATCGCGCCAGCCTGGATCTTGTGCGGATCAAAGACATCCCGCTTGAAAAACTGCTGGAACGGATTGGCGTAGAAGCCTGCAAGCAGGCTGATGCCAATTTTGCTGCGGTGGGCGTCATTGACGAGAACCTCAAACTGGAGCAATTCATCCCGGTCGGTATGATGGAAGGCACAATCCAGCGCCTGGAACGCTCCCAACAGGATGAATGTGTCATCCATACCTTCCTGAAAAACCCTGCTCCCGTGCGCATTGACAAGATGCCCGATGATCTGCGTGATTTTGGCAGTCCGGATTGCGTGCCGGGTGTCAATACTTTTCTGGCGGTACCCATTCAATTGGGTGAAAACCAATTGGGACAAATTTATCTGACCGACAAAAAAGAGAATCAGGGCTTTACCCTGGATGACCAGCAGGTCATTGAAACGCTGGCGGCTTATGCCGCCATCGCCATCGCCAATACCCGCCTCTATAAGGAACGCGTGGAGCGTGACCATATTCTTACCCGGCGTAACGAAAATCTGGCCCTGCTAAACGAGCTGGTTTCGACCCTGGCCTCTTCCACCAATATTGATGAAATTCTGGACAGATCCCTCATTCAGGTGATGGATTATCTTCAACTTGAGGCCGGCGAAATTTACCTGCGCCAGGGTGACAGCAACATCCTGCGCCTCGCCCGCCATCGGGGAACCACGGTGCAGCGGCTGTGGAATGAAAACAGTTTCAAGTTTGGACAGGGGATTGTAGGCAGCATAGCCCAGGATGGGCAATCCCAGCATATCCTCCTTTCCGGAAAGAACGTAGAGGGCATTTCAGAAGAAGCCCTTGCCAACGGTTTTTACCAAATGGCATGCTGCCCTCTGAATGGCCGCCAGGGGGTACTGGGTGTTCTGTGCGTCGCCACCTGCGATCAACGCCTGCTGGATGAAATGGAAATGCAATTCCTTTCTGCCTTAAGCTCATGGGTCGGTACAGCCATTGAGAATGTGCAGGTCAATTTGCAGCAGCGGCGGATTGCCGTACTGGAAGAACGTGAACGCATTGGGATGGACCTGCATGACGGCGTAATCCAGTCTATTTATGCTGTCGGGTTGGTGCTCGAACATGCCCGCCTGTTGATGGACGAGGAACCGGGGCGCGCCCAAACGCGGATCGAGCATGCGATTGATGACCTGAACAGCACCATCCGCGATATTCGTTCCTATATTCTCGACCTCCGTCCGCACCAACTGCATGATGAAGACTTGATGCTGGGCATCAAACGACTGGTCATCGAATTTCGCGCCAACACCCTGGTCAACACGGTAGTGCAGGCACCCACCGGAGAGCTGGGCACATTGTCGGGGGAACGCGCAACCGTACTTTTCCATATCTGTCAGGAAGCGCTCGCCAATATCGCCAAACACGCGCAAGCCATGAATGTAGAAGTGTGTTTGTGGGCAACAAATGAACGCATTTTGCTGGAAATTCGCGATGATGGCAAAGGCTTTGATCTTAATCAGGTGAAATTTACCCTCGGCCACGGTTTGCCCAATATGCAGACCCGCGCCCGAAACGTGGGGGGAGACATCGACATCAGCACAGAACCTGGCAAAGGCACCAGTATTTTGGTATGGGTGCCCAGCTCAAGCGAGGGATAATCCAAAATGAGTACGCATTCCGACATGGCTGCTTTGCGCGGTGAGCCTTCGTATGTCTGGCGCGCCGGTCAGGAACGCCGCATGACGATGATCCGGCAGGCTGCCGGCAAGAGACTGCATGGCCGCATTCTGGAAGATGGCTGCGGGGTGGGGTCGTACCTCATCCGGCTGGCAAAAGATGCTGCTCTGGCTGCTGGCCTGGAAGTAGAATGGGAACGCTGCCGCGAAGCGCAACAATTGGGAGGAGATGTACTTTGCGGTGTTGGCGAAGCCCTGCCCTACCCGGCAAACATTTTCGATCTTGTGCTGAGCCATGAAGTGCTGGAACATGTGGTGGATGACCGCCAGTCAACGCAGGAAATCGTGCGCGTGCTGCGGCCGGGCGGGCGGCTGGTGCTGTTTGTTCCCAATCGTGGGTACCCCTTCGAAACCCACGGTATCTACTGGAAGGGGAGCTATCATTTCGGCAACAAGCCCCTGGTCAATTACCTGCCGCGGCCCTGGCGCGACCGGCTCGCCCCGCACGTGAATGTCTACACCCGCCGCAGCCTGATGCGCCTGTTTGACGGCCTGCCGGTGAAGGTGATAAAACGCACGATCCTCTTTGGCGCATACGATAATATCATCGACCGCCGCCCGGCGTTTGGCAAACTGCTTCGCACCGTCCTGCAATTTCTGGAAAAAACGCCGCTGCGTGCTTTCGGTCTTTCCCATTTCTGGGTCGTTGAAAAAACCGCAGAATAATATCAACCAAAGAAAAAAGAGCGTCTCTTCTGGAAAGCAGAGGCGCTCTTTTTTTTATTATGGCAAAAGCCATTAAAACTGTCGTGACGGACGATTGTGGGAGGATTGATCTCCGCCGCTGGCGGAGAGGCTGTGATACGTGGGGTCAGGACGACGTGATTGATTCTCGTTGCTGTGGTAGGTATTGCGAGGAGCGGCTGCCCGTGGGGCGGCGCTGCGGCTGACCGCCGGCTGCGGGCGGGTCATGCGGTTGTTGGTCAGCGGTACATTATTGTTGGTGGCATTCCGTGAATAGGAGGGGCGCTTGTTCTCCCATAACAGTTTCTCGCCTGCAACAGTCAACGTGCCAATGATCAGGATGCGGATCACCCACACCATCAGGGCGACGAAGATCGGCACCACTCTGGTGAGGGTGGCCGGGTTGATCACGGCCGCGCTCTGCACATTGTGGGAAGCGATGGCCATGGAAACACCCCACCAGGTGAGCAGGGCATTCATGATGGCTGCCAGGAACCAGGCGCCGAACAAATACCACACGGCCTTGGGTTCATCGCGTCCCTGCTCGGGGGTGAACAAACGGGCGATGCCGGCAAAGTCAATCCCGCAGAAAGCGATTGCCAGAATGGTCGACCAGCGCAGGCCCACAAATTTCAGATCTCCCAACAAATCCCGCAACGCAAAATCGGTGGTGCTGTAGTTGAACATTTCAAATGCGAACAAAGCTGAAAAGATGATGATGCCGAACATGGTTGCTGGCTTGATATTCAGCTTCTTCAGGTTGGGGAAGACGCTGCTTCCTGTACGTGTTCCTGATAAATTCATGGCCAATCCTCCTTTGGATTACTTTCTCCGGCCTTTTGGGAAGGAAAATGCAGTTTTAGAACCAGTGTTCTATCTATTAAATACATTATAGAACAAATTTTCATGAGAGTCAATAGGGAATTTGGAGGAAATGGCAATCAGTCACCCAGGCCTTTCGTCAATTCGGCAATCCGAAAGCCTGAATAAGAAAAAATGCTCACTCAACAAAAAATAGCAGAATTCAAAAACCCCCGCTGTCTGGAAGCGGGGACTTTTGAATTCGTGAAATGGTTCAAATCAGGTAAATAGCGGGGTATAGGAAGCTGCGCTGGCGATCAATGCTTCCTGTTCATTTGCAGGCATGGGGGTGAAATGCTCGCATGCCTGCACCACAACGGGCATAACGGTGATATCACAGGGCGTACAGATGCCGCTAACGCCCTGGCTGAGCGCAAAATCTACTGACTTCTGGATGATCTCCTTCTCGGTGAAGGGCTGATACCACATGGTGTGCGTTTTTTCCTGCTCCCCCCACGGTCCGCGGGCGGCGTACTTGATTCCCATCACGCCGACATCTTTCCTTTGACATTCAGCGATCAACTCCTGCGCTGCTTCCCGATAACGCGGGTTGCCGTATTGGATAAAATTTACCGGGAACAGTATGCTGTCAAAATCAAATCGCCGCAAGGCCTCCAGAAAGACTCTTGGGGATTCAACCCCATGCCCGGTGATGCCAATATATTTGATCAATCCCTGCTCGCGGGCATCAATCATCGCTTCCAAAGCGCTGCCCGTTCCTGTTGCCTCATCCAGCTCATTCATATTGGTAATGGCATGGATCTGATAGAGATCAAAATGATCGGTTTGCAGACGCTTCAACGATTCGTGCATTTCCTTCATCGCGCCGGCTTTTGTGCGTTCCATCGTCTTGCACCCCAGGAAGACGTCCTCCCGAATGGAAGGAATCCAGGGGGAGATCTGCGCCTCCGCATTGCCATAACTCGGTGCAATGTCAATGTGGTTGATCCCGGCATCGATCACCTGCTGCATGGCAATATCAACTTCATCCTGAGGGGCAGATCTCAAGGCGCAGGCGCCAAAAATAGCTACTGTGCTTTCATGCCCCGTGCGTCCAAATCTGCGTTTTTCCATCGTCTCTCCTTTTTGTATCGATTCAATGCTCTGAATTAATTGTATCCGCAAGCTGCGAAGATTACAAACAAGCGGCGTGCCCGAATAAAAAATTTACAGACATGCCGCCGAAGCATTTCTGTATTCGCAAGAATGGGAGACTGATCAATGTATTGAAGTTGATCAAGCTCATCATCATTCATATTGACCAGCGATTTAGGTAGGGACAGGTTAGAAACCTGTCCGAGATGTTAGTGATGATTCAGAAAGGTGTGCGGACACTGTCCCTACATTAAAAGAGCCTGGCGGAAACGCCAGGCTCTTCGTTTTGATTATACTGCCCTACCTTACATCCACCAGCACTGCACGAACGACACGGCGGGTGGCGTAGTTCTGCGACGAGTCGTTGTAATCCTCGCAGGTGACCAGGGTAACCCAGTCTTTGGTTTCTTCCTTGAGAACGGTATTGACCTGCCACGAGCGCACCAGTTTCGTCTCACGCACCTGGTAAGTGTAAGTCAGTCCCCAGGCCTTGATCTGGATCGTATCGCCGTAAGCGAGGCTCTTGACGTTGGCAAACGGGCCGGGCTGGTTGTTGGCATCCCACACGTGAGCGGTAATGACGGTGTTGCCATTCCAGGTCGGGAAGGCCGTGCCCGCCAGATAACCGGCGTTGCCGCCCAGCCAGGTGATGTCCCAGCCATTTTCATTGATCGGCACGCCCACGATCGGTGTACTCACACCCAGAGATGGAATATCAAGCATCATCACCGTTTCGGTGTACTGCATGTCCTGCGGCTGCTCACCCAGCGGGGTGACCATGCCCTGCGGGAAGCCGGTAGCGGGCAGCTCGGCAGCTGCACCAACAGTGAAGTTAACCACCGTGTCGCTCAGGCCGCCATTCAGTTCCAGACCAGAGAGGTCGGTGATCGATGTCGTACCGCACACAAACAACCGATACGTGCCTGCCGGCAGCGGCACGCCGCCATTAATTCCCAGGGTGGCAATGAAACCGCTGGCATTGGAATAGGTGGCACTGTTGATTGGCACTGAGAAATCTGCGGTGCTTGGGCCGGCAGCGCAGCTGGTCGTCTGGAAACCATCGCCCATCCCTTCCAGCAGCATGTAGTTGGCCGTGTTGTTGGCTGCATCCAGCGAGCCGTCATTGAGTACGTCCTTGCTAAACTCCACAAAGATGCGTGTCGGGCCAGTAGTAAGCGACGAACCATCCGCCGGGATGGTATTGGCACTTAAGAGTACCACGGGCGGCGAACCCAGCGCCAGACCCACCAGCACCGGGTCGTGATCCGATGCACGGTACACAGTGGGTTGATACAGGGTGGGCGGATTAAACTCCATGTTGTAGTCGAGAATGATCGGCTCATCGGCGTTGATGTGCCATTCGCCTACGCCAGTCACCTGCCCGGTCAGTGAAGCCGTTGCCAGGGCATGGTCCAGATAGCCGCTCTCGCCGTCGAATTCGTAGGAATAGGCACCGGCGCCCAGGAAAGAACTGATCAGATTGATATAGCCCCCGCTGGTGATGGCCGTGATGGGATCCTCCATGGCATAGGCATTCAGGTCCCCGATGATCAGGAAATCGGGATCGCTGCTGCCGGTCGGGTCTGTCCCCAGCCAGTTGACCAGGGCGGTCGCGGCATTGGTGCGGGTAAGATTGCAATTGCCCTGCCCATCGCCGGTGTCGGGATCGCCCAGGCTGTTGCAATCCGAGCCTTTCGACTTGAGGTGATTGACCGCTACCGTGAAGCGCTCGCCGGAGGCAATCTCTACAAAGGTCTGTGCCAGGGCCGGACGGTTCTTGGTATCAATAAAACTCGGATCAACCGAGGAATCCAGAATGGCGTGGGCTCCCAGAGGGGTAACCGTGGCTGGCTTGTAGATCAATGCCACCTTGATCGCATCTGTACCAATCGTGCCAGTGCTGATGGCCGCATACGTACCGGCTCCAGCAGAGGCATTCAGGCCGTTGACCAGATCCGTCAGGGCGGCATCGCTGGGGTGGTTTTCCATTTCCATCAAGCCAATCACATCGGCGTCCATCGCCGTGATCGCCAAAATGATTTTGGTGCGCTGACGGAGGAATTCGGCTGCGCTGTCTGCGCCGCGGCAATCCATGCCGCCGGTTGGGCCGCAAACCGGGCTGCCAGCATCAATCGTGGTGAAGTAGTTAAGCACATTCATGCTGGCGACTTTGACCGTGCCGCCCACCGTCGGAGGCGCGGCCGGACGGGGATTAGCCCGGGTGAAGCTGAGCGGGCCAACCGGATGAATTTCAT